>LSQX01346459.1_pt1 | contig 74832 bp, 79 predicted proteins | sample 654561 | NCBI WGS metagenome assembly LSQX01 (sample SAMN04489861, study PRJNA283612) | anaerobic digester metagenome | isolation source: 4 biogas reactors fed with cattle manure at either 37C or 55C with and... | place: Denmark: Kongens Lyngby | collected 2014
ATTTGCCCATCAATTTGATGGCCTTTAACCTCTCCAGCAGGCGCTTATAATGGCTTTCCTCCTCACGGGCAATCTGTTCCAGCATGAGCCTGGTTTCCGGATCCTCGGCAATACGAGCCAATTCCAGGTATTTCTCCTTGGTCTGACTCTCCTGTTCGCAGGCTAATTCCAGTGCTTGTCTGATATTCATGTCTGTTCTCCTTAAACCATATCGTTTCTCCTGACATTATATTATATATTAAAACCGGCCTCAGGGTCGATTCCTGCCTGAATCCCGCCGCTCGAGGGCTGCCCGCCTGTATAATCTGCTTTAAGCTTAAGCCTGTGTTAAGCCAGGAATCTTTGTCATCTGCTTCGTCAATACTAGCTCATAAGAAGAGCAAGCAGGTGTTGAGATGAACGAAGCTCTAGTGGTTTTGGTACGCAGTTTGATCGCTTTTGCCTCTCTGCTCATTTTCACCAGAATGCTGGGAAAACGGCAGCTAAGCCAGCTTACCTTTTTTGATTATGTTCTGGGCATAACCATTGGCTCGATAGCAGCCAGTGTCTCCACCGACCTGAGCAGTCCCGCCTGGCCTCACTGGGTGGGCCTGTTTACCTGGGTGGCTGTAGTGGCCATTGTGCAGTGGTGCAGCATCCGCTGGAAGATAGTGGACCGTTTCTTAAGCGGGGAACCGGTAGTGATGATCATGAAGGGTAAGATCCTGGAACAAAATATGAAAGCGGTTCGTTATACCATATCCGAATTATTGGAGCATTTGCGCGACAAAGAGGTGTTTGATATAAGCCAGGTGGAGTTCGCGGTTTTAGAGACCAGCGGCACTTTATCGGTATTGCTCAAACCGGAGTATCAACCCCCTACCTTAAAGGATCTGAATATCACCCCGCCGCAGGGTGGAATAAGCACCGAGCTTATCTACAGCGGCCTGGTCATAGAGGAGAATCTGAAACAGGCCGGGGTTAATCATAAGTGGTTGATGAAGCAGCTCAAAGCTCAGGGGATATCAAACCCGGACGAGGTGTTCCTGGCTACTTACAACCTTCAGAGCGGGGTGTTGTATGTGGACAAATACTAGGATAAACAAACGTGGAGCATTAGCATGCAAAAACTGATTTATTACAGTATAGTTGCGGTAATTCTCGCCTTAAGCATATTGGTGATGAATGCGGACCTCTTTTTGAGCACCGGCCGTACGGAAAGCGAAAATGTCCCCTTGCATATCTCAGCACTGAAAACCTCGCTGGAACATGCTCAATGGGAATCGGCCCAGCAGGAATACCAAGCCTTGACTGGGGCCTGGCAGATCATTAAGCCGCGGATACAGTTCAGTGTGGAGAAAAATCAAATGGATGCCATCGATGCGGGCTTAGCCAGACTGGCTGCTTATATCCGCTGGCGGGACAGAGTCGGGGCGGCGGTGGAACTGAGCGAGATTGAAGCCCACTGGCATGATTTACGGCGCTAAAGCCTGACATGCGGCTATAGCCTCAAGGACCGCCTGCCGGGGCACATCATCGCGGATGGCGAAATACCCGATACCTTCAGGCAATACCAGCCGCAGTTTGCCCCCCTGCACTTTTTTGTCGTTTTGCATATGCAGGTAAACCATTTCGGGGGGATAATGCGGAAACTTATACTCCAGCCCCAGGCTCTGGCACAAAGTGGCGATGCGCTTCAATTCCTGCTCCTCAAGCATTCCCAACTGCATGGCCAGTACAGCCGCTGCCATGCAACCCATCACTACCGCTTCCCCATGGGTATAGGTCTGATAACCGCCCAGCTTTTCCAGGGCATGGCCAAAGGTATGCCCCAGATTTAGGCTCATGCGCAGGCCTGCCTCACGCTCGTCCTCGCTCACGATCATGCTCTTGAGTTCACAGCAGCGCTTGATAATAGCCTCCAACACTGTCAAATCGCGGCTGAGGATCTGCTCGCTGCTCTTTTCCAGGCAGCTGAACAAATCGGCATCAAAAGTGAGGGCGTACTTGACCACCTCTCCCAGACCGCTCAGGTAATCACGGCCAGACAGGCTCAACAGGGTATGGCTGTCCACGATTACCAGCACAGGCTGATGAAAGGCCCCGATCAGATTCTTGCCCTCACTGTGATTCACCGCCACCTTGCCGCCCACACTGCTGTCCACCTGAGCCAGCAGTGTGGTAGGTATCTGCACCAGACGGATCCCGCGCCGGTAAATGGCCGCCACAAAACCGGCCAGATCTCCAACCACTCCGCCTCCTAAAGCCACCACTACACCGGAGCGCTCCAGCCCGGCCTGTACGGCCCTATCTATGATTTTCATGGCTTCCTGCACATTTTTATACTGTTCGCCATCAGGCATCTGCGCAACTACGAGTCGCATGCCCTGCCTGCTCAGGCTGTTTACCACCTGCTCCCCGTAAAGGGAGAATACCAGGGGATTGCTGACCAAAAGGGCCTGCTGTGTACCGGTCAATTCCTGGATGAGCCTACCCGCCTCATGCAATAGACCTGAGCCTATCAGGATGTTGTACGAACGTTTCCCCAGATCCACTGAAAGCTCGGTCACTGTTGTATCCTCCTGCAATTGTCGATCTATTCCTGCAATTCTGGGGGGTTTTTGCGCCTGCTGTTCAGCCTCTTTATTTGCACAACAATCTCATTGACCACCTTGTTTAAATCCTGACCGGTGGTGTTGATCCTGATATCGGCACAGGCATAGTATTCCTCTCGAGCGGCCAGCATTTTCTCAATATCATCAACCGTGGTATGCTTGCCTAACAAGGGACGGTTGCTCTTTTTGCGGCTGACCCTGGACATAATGGCCTCCGGGCTGGCTTCCAGGCCGACGATAATGCCGTTTCTTTTCAATGCGGCCACATTCTCGGGATGCAGCACCACCCCGCCTCCGGTTGCGATCACCAGATTGGAGCGCTGCCCCAGCTTCTTGGCCATCAATTGTTCCTCGGAGCGAAATCTGGTTTCACCATGCTTCCTGAATATTTGCGCGATGCTCATACCGGTGATGCGCTCGATCTCACGATCCATATCCACGAACTCCAGCTGAAGCCGTTCTGCCAGACGCATCCCCACCGTAGTCTTGCCAGTGCCCATAAAACCTATTAAGACTATATTCTTTCCCATCGCCACACCTTTTTCATATACTTTTGATAGCCTGCAAAAGCATCCCTGACTTGATCCAGATGGTCCCCACTGAATTTGTGCAGAAAAGCCCGGGCAATGCCGAAGGACATCATGGCCTCACCTACCACCGCCGCAGCCGGGACTGCGCAAATATCAGATCTCTCCACTGCGGCTTTTTCTTCCTGCCACAGCCTGGTATCTACACTTCTCAGGGGTTTGTACAGGGTCGGTATCGGTTTCATATAACACCTGGCCCAAATGGTCTCGCCGTTGCTTATACCGCCTTCAATGCCCCCGGCCCGGTTGGTCTGGCGGTATATTCCCTGTTGATTATTGTAAAATATCTCATCATGAACCCTGGATCCAGGCAACTCGGAATTCCTGACCCCATCGCCGATCTCCACCGCTTTGATAGCCGGTATGCTCATCAACAGCCCGGCAAGCATTGCGTCCAGTTTTGTATCCCAGGACACATGGCTGCCCAGCCCAGGTGGAACCCCGACTGCCCCTACTTCAAAGCACCCTCCCAGCGATTCGCCTTCCTGGCGGGCATAGTCTATGGCCTCCATCATGGCCCGTGAAGCCTGGGGGTCGGCACAGCGAACGGCAGATTTTTCTGCCTCCTGCACTAGCTGCTGCCAGTTCCGGCGGTCAACCGGCCGGCTTTGACACTTGACTTCTCCGATAGCCAGCACCTGACTGTAAATGCGTATGTTGAATACCGCCAGGAATTGCTTAAAAATCGCCCCTGCGGCTACCCGGCAAGCAGTCTCGCGAGCGCTGGCCCTCTCCAGTACGTTGCGCATATCCCGGTGATTATATTTAATAGCCCCGGGCAGGTCGGCATGGCCGGGCCGGGGAGAGGTCAGCAGGCCTTCATCCGCTTTCACCTTCTCCTCGCTGCTCATGATATTTTCCCAATTGGGGTAATCCTTATTGGCGATTATAAACGCAATCGGGCTGCCCAGGCTCATGCGGTTGCGCACCCCGGACATAATCTCAATCTGATCCTTTTCGATGGCCATGCGCCCACCTCGGCCATAACCCTGCTGCCGCCTGTGAAGCTCATGGTCGATGGCTTCCCGGTCGATAGGTACACCGGCCGGCAAACCGGTTATTACACCAACCAGGGCCTTGCCATGTGACTCGCCGCTGGTCTGAAAACTAAGCATTATTTACTCCTTATTCTTAGATTTGGTATGCTATCACCAGCTGGCCGGGGGATGATCAGACACCCGGATACGGCCGGCTACCGGACTGACTATAACATAGCTGGTTTGACCCTCTTCATTCATCAGCACCACAGTCCCTCCGGCCCGCGGTATCCCTGAAGGCTGAAAGATACAGGCCGGGACCTGGCCGATGCGGGTGGGGAAATTGGGCAATGCGGCATACTGCGCCCCGTCCAGATAATAGCGGGTAGTGTCCATCAAATAGGAATTGTTGGAATAATAGAAGCGCACCATCTGGCTCTGTCCGGAATAAATCGCTTTTTGCTGGGCGGAACGCAACACCCAGCCCATCATTTCAGCACTGTTTTCCAGGCGCTGCCGGGCTATTACCTGCTCTAAAGCCGGGGCCAGCGCTACCAGGCTAAATGAAACAATCAGCATCACCAAGATCAGCTCCAACAAAGTGAATCCCTTGTCATCGCAGGGCATCTTCTGCCACTCCTCTCATGAACTCCACTGGAGCCTTAATGCCCAGCCACAATTCCAAACTCAAAGCAGCCTGATAAACAAACATCGACAGCCCATCAATGGTGGGCAGGCCGGCCTGTTGTGCCAGGCAGAGCAGTTTGGTCACCGGCGGGTTGTATACTATATCACAGATCAAAGTCCCCGGCTGAAGCATATTGAGGTGCAAAACCGGGCTATTGTCGGTCTCGGGGAACATGCCTACCGGGCTGCAGTTCACTATCAAATCAGCATTTGGGGCATAATGCTCGAAGATTTCATGACTCATCCGCCCGGCTGCCGCCGAGCCCCCGACCTGGCGGTTTATGAACCGAGCCAGTGATTGGGCCCGTTCAACATCTATGTCCAGCAATACCAGCTGCTTTATCCCGGCCATGGCCAGTTGACAGGCAATTGCCCGGGCTGCGCCGCCGCTGCCGATTAACACCGCAGATTGCAGTTTGCTTGAAGAGTGCTCCTGCAACGCCTGCATAAACCCGGCCCCGTCCGTATTATGACCGACCAGGTAACCTGACTGATTCACTATCACATTCACCGCTGCACAGGCTCTGCTTTCAGGACTGAGTTCATCCAGGTAAGGAATAACGGCTTCCTTGAAAGGGATGGTCACATTAACCCCGCTTATGCCCAGAACGCGTATGGAGTTCACTGCTTCCTTAAGCTGTAGAGCATCGATTTCAAAGGGTAAATAGACGTAATTGAGGCCCAGATGACGTAAAGTGCGGTTATGCAGTAAAGGTGAAAGACTGTGCCGCAAGGGGTTGCCTATTATTCCTAAGCAGCGGGTTTGAGTATTTATATCCATGGCAGGCTCCTTTTATACTGCTGGGATGACATCCTCTGGTGGTCAGGCGACGTGTTATACAGCCTTCAGAAGCGCTTGCTTCTACGCCGCTGCTTCTGTTTCAGGCGTTTCAAGACCATTTTCTCCATAGCCCGGGATATTTTGGTGCCAAAAAACTCCTTTCTGGCCAGCGGGGTTACCAGTATGGTATATAACCCGGCGCGATTGCCTCCCAGGACATCGGTAAAAATCTGATCCCCGATCACCGCCGTTTCCTCGGGTTTAACCTGCATAATCTCCATGGCACGGTAAAAAGCAGCCCGGCGAGGCTTCTTGGCTTTGAAGATAAAGGGGATATCCAGGTGTTTGGCTACAGCCAGGCAGCGCTGTTCCTTGTTGTTGGACAGGATGCAGGCCCGAAACCCCGCTTGCTTTATGTTTTGGAACCATTCCCCCACCTGCTTGTGCACGGTATTGCTGTTCCACTCCGTAATAGTATTGTCCAGATCCAGAATTAAGGCCTTGATTTGGCGAGCTTGCAGGCTTGCCAGAGGAATATCGGTCAATGATGCTACCTGCAGGTCGGGATACAGTTTGTTTATCATCTATTCAACCTCACAGCTGTCTTGCAGGGCCTGACTCAATATCTGCGCAGCTCGCTCCGGCGCGACCGGATTCATGTAGAAACCAGTGCCGATCTCCACTGCATTCATCACCATCAAACGGGGAGTTATCTCCATAAACCAGTGATATCCCTTTTCCTCACCATTATTGACCGGCGCCGTGTTTATGCTGATATTGTAAGCCGGGTGGTCCAGGGCATTCATCATGGCGCCTATATAAGCCTTGCTCAAAACCGCCAGGTCTGCTATCTCCTGGTCAGATATCCCATCATAATGCTCGGTATGGGTCTTGGGTATAATCCACGCTTCATAGGAAAACCGCGAAGCATAGGGGCACAGCAGCAAAAAGTAATCGGTTTCGGTAACCACCCTGATTTTTCTGGCTATTTCCGCCGCTATGGTATCACAGATCAGGCAGCGCTGATGCTTTTCATAATAACGCCCTATGGCCGCATTTTGTCCGGGGACCATGGGATAGGCCAAGATCTGGCTGTGGCTGTGCTGCTGGGAAGCCCCGGCAAATAAGCCCCGGTTTTTATAAATCTGGATGTACTTTATGCGCGGGTCCTGCTTTAAATCCCGATACCTCTGCCGCAACAAGCGGTAGAGGTGCTCGATATGCTCTGGACTGCGCTGATGGATTTCCTGATAATGCCAGGGGGTTTCAATCACTACCTCGTGATGCCCCAGTCCATTGAAGCATTCAAAAAGCCCTGTCTGCGACCGGTGCAGTTCACCCTCCAGGTTAAAAGCGGCATATTTGTTGGGCACAGTGCGCACCAGCCATCCCGGGGAATCGGGGAGGCTGCCCTGCAGGCGGACAGCAGCGATCTCCTGTGTGGTACAGGCTTCACGTCCCTCGCAAAAAGGACAGTCACTGCCGTCAAAATGAGCACTGACCTGATTGCGATTAATGGGGAATTGATCCGGTTTTAAAGCATTATCGGCTACTATAACCACCCAATTGTCCCTGACCAAATCCTTGCGCAGTTCTGGCAAAGCACCACCCCCCTAAAACGCTCGCCAAAACAGCCTGGTTGCAAAACTGGCTCACTGCTACATACTGATATTCTAATAAAACCGAGCCGGATTTATTACAGAGAGTCCTTAGATAATAAGACAGTACATTATAAAAAATACTATATCAAGAGCGGAACTCCTTTTTAATCGGGCCGGGTTTTCCAAAGCAGCATAACCTCCACCAGTGTAAAAGGCACCATATTGAGCAGGCTGAAAAACTAGACCTGTATAAATATTCCTCTTATAATATGTATAGTAAATGAAAGGTGGTTATTTATGCGCCAATTGCTTCGATTAGCAGTGTTGTTAATCTTCTTGTTTGCCGCAGGTTGTGCTCAACCGGCCACGCCTCCAGGCGACAATCAAACCCCTCAGCCAGGCGACACCCCATCCCAGCCGGGTCCAGTGGTTTTGCAAGCACAGGCCTATTTCCCCATAAAAGCCGGCAGCAGTTGGACCTATCAGGGGGAAGGCAACGAATTCGCCTCATTTACCCGGGAAGTCATTTTTAGCCGGGATAACCGGGGGCAGTTCAAGGAAAACAATGGGGGTACGGTCAGCAGTGCAGTTTTCGAGGTCAGTCCTGATGCCGTCACCCGGATATACTTTGAAGGTGAGGTATACGAACCCGACAACCTGCTGGAAGATCCGGCGTTTACTGGCAATGATAACACGGTGATTATCAAAGCACCGCTTGAACCAGGCACTACCTGGAATGGCGGCAACTTTGAGAAAAAGATAGTGTCTATTGATGCCAGTGTGGACACGCCTGCCGGTAAATTCGATAAATGCCTGCAGATAGAAACTCGCACCGCGGACAGTGTGGTAACTGAGTATTACCGGGAAAACATCGGCCTGGTAAAGCGCGAGTTCAGATCGGGCGATGCCCTGGTAACATCGACTCTTTCGCAATATAAGATAGGACCTTGAGCGACAATCTGGAGGGTTTATGCTGGAGAATAGAATCCGTTCTTTGCAAGGCCGCCGACCCAAGGTTCTGGGGCATGCTGAAACCTTGAAATCGGCAGTTATCGTGCCGTTGATTGTTGAGGACGATGAAATCTATGTAGTATTCGAGAAAAGGGCTGCCTCTTTAAACTGGCAGCCCGGTGAAATCTGCTTCCCCGGGGGCCGGGCCGAGCCTGGTGACAAAGGGCTGCAGGCCAGCGCCATCAGAGAAACCTGCGAAGAACTGGGGCTTAGCCCCGCTGATATAGAAATTATTGCCCCTCTGGATATTATGGTGCATCCTGCCAGCAGCATTATAGTCCCCTATTTGGCATTTATAAAGGATCGCAGCAAGATAAAGCCCAATTGTGAAGAAGTGGACCGTCTGCTGTTCGTTCCCCTATCCTATCTCTTAAACGTCGAACCGCAGGTTCACGGTATTAAAGTGCGCATGTTTTTTGACGAGGATTTCCCTTTCGAATTGATTCCTCACGGCAGGAATTACCCGCTGCGTACCGGAAGGTACGAGCAGTATTTTTATTTTTGGGACGGCGAAGTTATCTGGGGCATGACCTCTAAGATCCTGAAGCACTTCATTGACCTGCTCAAGGCGTAACTTCAGACATCTTCTCCACAAACAGCTTGACCACCTGAGGATCAAACTGCGTGCCCGCACAGCGCTGCAGTTCGCGCAGGGCTTCCTGTTTGCTGATAGGCTGGCGGTAAGGGCGCCCATTTACCATCACATCGTAGGCATCACACACGGCCAGGATTCGTGACAATAAGGGTATTTTCTCTTCCTTCAATCCCAGGGGATAACCGGTGCCATTCCATGACTCGTGATGCGCCAGAATAGCCTCGGCGATAGGCACCAGTTCCGGGGTGGAAAGAGCAATCCGGTAGCCGATCTCAGGGTGTTTCTTCATGGTGTCCCATTCTTCCTCCGAGAGATTATCGGCCTTGTCCAGAATGGTGCTGGGAATGGCGATCTTGCCGATATCATGCAAAGCCGCCAGGAGATTCAGGGCATCCAGTTCCGCTTCGCTCATTTTCATGCCCCGGCCTATCATAGTTGACAATTGCTGTAAGCGCGCTGTGTGTTCCTCGGTTTCATGGCTCTTTTCCCGCAAGGTGCGCTCCAGCGACAAGAGGAAAGAACTGCGAATACTGCGGCTTTCGATGAGCTTGTTGCGGTACATGCGATCTTCCGCTTCACGCAAGATATCTTCTATACTCTGGGAAATGTCGGTTCGGGTAGCCATTCCTAAGGCCAGACTGACATGCTCCGAACAGTACTCGGTCTTTTTGCAGTTGTTTTTGATGCGATTGCAGATCTCTTCAGCTATTTCGGCACTGGTCATAGGCAACAGGACCACAAACTCGTCACCGCCCAGGCGGGCGATAATATCCTCATGCCGGCACGAAGCCCGGAGCACATCTGCGGCTGCTTTTAAAACCGCATCCCCTTTGTGGTGCCCAAATGCGTCATTGATAAGCTTCAAACTGTTGAGGTCGCCCATGATGATGCTCATAGGAAGCTGCCGGGGAGTATCCAGGCGCTTCAATTCCTCCTGAAAGAAAGCCCGGTTGTAAAGCCCGGTAAGGGGATCGTTAAAGCTCAGGTAGCGAATGCGTTCTTCGGCCTTCTTGCGCTCGCTGATCTCTTCACAGGCAACTATGACCTCAGTCACCTTACCCTGCTGGTTGTATATGGGATTGGCTTTATAATGCAGCCATACTTCCCGCCCCCAGGAAGACACGAAGTGTATTTCCCCGGTGCCGGGCTTGCCCTCCCTTACCGTCTCCAGCAATTCGTACTGGATCAAAGCCGTCTCCTTCTCGGATTGGGCCAATTGATTCAGATGGCGCAGCTCTTCTTTAGAACTGGCTCCCAGGGTTTGCAGCATATAATGATTCAGATCGGTGATGTTACCCTGTGCATCATATTTGAACAGACCTACCGGATTGTTCTCAAAAAGCTCCCTATAGCGCTGCTCACTGACCTCCAGGGATTGGCTGCTGAAAGACTGGCTGCCCAGACCCAGGGCTCTCAAGGTGCGCCCGTTACGGTCTTTGAATACCATTCTGCCGAAGAGACGTACCCACATCCATTCGTCCTGGCTATTTTTGATGCGGCACTCTACCTCATAGCGTTTATGGCTTCCTTCTATATAGTACTGTGCGGCCTCGATCAGCCGGTCGAAATCCTCTGCATGGAACAAATCCCGCCACTCCTGCAGGGGGCGGGTATCCTCCTTCCACTCATAACCCAGCACATTAGCCCAACTATCGTTGACATAAATCATGTTGGTCAGGACATTCCAATCCCACAGAAACACACTGCCAGCCCACAAGGCCCGTTCGGTGCGTTCCTGATACTCAACCAGAATGTTGTGATTTTGCTTGAGATGCTCAATTTCTTCTTGCAGTCGAGTGTTGTGAGCTAAAACTTCATCAAATCTATCATGCACAGAGTGAGCGTGTTCTGCGGTAGGCTCTTCATTTACTCTATCCAGGGAATCCACGTTGTTTTATCCCTCCACCTGTTTACTGATGACGGAGGCGTCATTGTTATGTCCTTTTCATTATACTATACATGGTGCCGTTCTACTTCTTGTCTAATAATCCTACATGCTTTAGTACACAATAGCTATATGCCCCGCTCTTAAAGTCCTAATCCCAAGCAATCTGTTGATCACAGTCTTTGGGGTATACATTGCACCATCCTACTTGCATTATTTTACTTTCTTACTGCTCAACTTGCAATAGTTTATCAGACAATTATTATGTTATCCGCTCATAAAGTCCTAAAATGGGGCATTTTTTTGTACAATTTTTTGTTTAACTCAGCCGGGAAGGTGGCAATTAAAAATTTGGCAAAAGCGATGGTGCAAAGATGTCAGGATACAAATGGCCAATAAAGAAGCTGCCACGACAGGCTTTATGCTCAACCTATCGGTCCGCTTGTCCGATGCTGCTGTAAAAAATGCTGGAGAACTCACTCTCCAGCGCTCTTCATCAAGTTTGCACGCTTATTTCATTAATCAGCTTCTTTAAGGCCCGCTTTTCTATCCTTGATACATAAGATCTGGATATTCCCATTTTTTTGGCAATTTCCCGCTGAGTCTCCTTAAGTCCATTAAAAAGCCCATAGCGCATCTCGATAACCTGTTTTTCCCTCCGGGAAAGGATATCGATGGTCTTGCGTATCTTCTCTTCCTGCAGCTTGACTTCTACACTGTCAATGATTTCATTATCAGTTGTCAATACGTCAATCAGGGATATTTCATTGCCTTCTTTGTCGAAGCCGATTGGGTCATAGATGGATACTTCCTGCTTTAGCTTTTTAGTATTGCGCAGATGCATGAGCACTTCATTCTCGATGCAGCGAGCTGCATAAGTGGCCAACCTCACGGCACGCTCATCATTGTAGGTCTTAATCGCCTTAATAAGGCCAATCGTACCTATAGAGATCAAATCTTCCATGTCTTCGCCGCTGTTTTCGTATTTCTTGACAACATGAGCTACCAGCCGCAGATTGTGTTCTATCAGAATGTTGCGGGCATCTTCGCTGCCCTGTTTCAACAAGGCCAACTGCTCTCTTTCCTCTTCCTCTGTCAATGGCTGGGGAAAGACCTGATTATTAAGATAGGCGAACAACAGCAGGCTTCCCTGAAGCAGAGCCACAAAGGCTAACAGCCCGCCGAGGATGCTCAATATATCACCTCCTAATAATGAGCGCCTTACATCTTATGATATAAAGCGACGAAAAGTGACTTCTTCGTCCCGGTATTTTATGGCAATTTCAGGAGGTGACAGGTCTTAAAGCCAATAGAGTAGGGAAACCACTTGCATGGCCTCACCCTCATTAAACCGCACATGCTCCCCGGCAGCCTGCTGATGGAGGCTCAACAGCCGCCTAAGATTACCTGCTTAATCTTTCCAGTAAATATCGTCTATGGCTTCAGGAAAAAGGGTGATCTGCATGCGCTCTTCGCCCTGTATATAGGCCATTATCCCACCTCGCTATCACCCTATTAATTTGACTTCTTCAAGTTTTTCCTTTTTTCTGTGGAATAGTTCTCACACCTGCTGTCCCCTTGTTACATTGTCTTTGCAACAACAATCTTGATTTTGAGTATTCCGCCCTTTATTGAGCCATCAGTCCGGTCAATGAGAGCCACGTGTCCGGAAAAATAGAGCCACCTATCCGGAACAGAAAGCCATTGTGATCATTCTTTAGAATGTAAGTTAGTGTTGTTAATAGGTCATATTTGGGCATTTTTGCTCACCCTTCTTCGTTTTAGAATGTAACCATGTACTGTTAGAGTGCAAATACATTCTTGAAGGGGGTCATAAAAATGACCAAGTATCGTGAAATCCTCAGGCTATACAGCCAGGGGATCAGCCAGCGCAGCATTGCACTGAGTTGTGAATGCTCACGCAATACTGTTGCTAAAGTAATTGCACGAGCTAAAGAGCTTAATATCATTTGGCCCTTAAGCCCGGAGCAGACCGATGCCGACCTGGAAAAACTGTTTTTCCCCAAGGAGTCGGTACAATCACAGCGCAGGTATCCCGATGTAGAATACATCCACAAGGAACTTATGCGCAGCGGAGTAACATTAAAGCTGCTTTGGTACGAATACTGTGAAGAGTGCCGCCAAAATAACGAGATTCCCCTTATGTACTCCCAGTTTTGCTACCACTACCAGAAGTATTCTGAGAAGAAGCGCGCTTCCATGCATATTCCTAGAAAACCGGGAGAGCAAATAGAAGTAGATTGGGCAGGAAAAACTGCTGCCCTGGTAGAGCGGGATACTGGAGAAATAATTCCAGCTTACGTATTTGTAGGAGTACTATCCTACAGTCAATATGCTTACGTAGAAGCATTTCTATCAATGAATCTAGAAAGTTGGATAACTGCTCACGTAAACATGTATCGCTATTTTGGAGGGTCTTCTCGTATATTGGTTCCGGACAATTTGAAAACTGGTGTACAAAAACCAGACTGGTACGACCCGGTAATCAACAAAACATATCATGAGATGGCAGAGCACTACCAAACGGCGATTATCCCTGCCCGAGTAAGAAAACCCAAAGATAAACCTAATGTCGAAGGAGCCGTCAACATAATCTCTACCTGGATCATCGCCGCTTTGCGTAATCAAAAGTTTTTTACTCTAGCGGAACTAAACCAGGAGATTAAAGTAAAACTGGATGAGTATAATAATCGCCCGTTCCAGAAAAAAGATGGCAGCAGGCTCAGCATCTTTCTTGGGGAAGAAAAGCCGTTGCTGGTATCGTTGCCTGCTGCACCCTTTGAACTAGCAGAATGGAAACAAGCCACCGTTCAGTTTAATTATCATATAGCTGTTGATAAAATGCACTACTCAGTTCCCTATGAATACATTAAGCAAAAGGTGGATGTCAGGCTTACACGCAATATGGTGGAAGTCTTTTACCATAACAACCGGATTTGTTCGCACAAAAGGCTTTATGGACGTCCCGGTCAGTATAGCACCATCGAAGCTCATATGCCTGAGGAACATCAAAAATATATTCAGTGGAACGATCAACGTTTCATAGAATGGGCTGAAAAAATCGGTCCTAATACAGTATCTACGGTTAGATTCATCCTTGATTCCCATAAGGTTGAACAGCAAGGTTACAAAGCCTGCATGGGGCTACTAAGGTTAGCTGATAAGTATTCGACCCAGCGTTTGGAGGCTGCCTGTAAAAGGGCTTTATCTTACACCCCCCATCCCAGCTTCAAAAGTGTGAAAAACATCTTGGTCACTGGTCAGGATAAAGTCGATAACAATTCTCAACCACATAGTTCGGAAGCGGAGCGCCACGGATTTACCCGTGGTGCAAAATATTATGGAGGTAAATGATTATGATTAATGAAAGCACTTTTAACAAAATGATTGAGATGAGGCTTACGGCTATGGCTGATGCTTGCCGTATGCAGATCAACGATAATTCGTTCAATGAACTGTCCTTCGAAGAACGCATGGGACTACTGATAGATATCGAATATCGCAGCCGTAAAAACAACAAATTAAAAAGCTCATTAAAAATGCCGCTTTCGACCAGCCACATGCTTGTATAGCTGATATTAATTACACTGCTGATCGTAAGCTGGATAAAGCCTTAATAACTAGACTGGCCAATTGTGATTACATAGCCGACAAGCATAATGTAATACTGATGGGAGCCACAGGAACTGGCAAAACTTATTTGGCGTGCGCTTTAGGAATGGAGGCCTGTAAGCAGTTTTACTCTACCAAATATGTACGATTGCCGGAATTGCTTTCAGAATTAGCTTTAGCACGTGGCTTGGGTATATTCAGCAAGGTGATAAATCAGTATCGCAAGTATCAACTACTAATAATCGACGAATGGATGCTGGTAGCTTTGACTGAGACCGAAGCCAAAGATCTGTTGGAAATCATTCATTATCGCCATAAACGTGCATCTACTATCTTTTGTTCTCAGTTTTCGTATGCTGGTTGGCACGCCAAGATCGGAGAACCAGTGTTAGCCGATGCTATCCTCGATCGTATCGTCCATGATTCCTATGTGGTTGAGATCCATAGCGATCCCCGTAAGGATAAGTCCATGCGGGAATACTACGGTATTAATTACAAGCAGCAGGTTGAAAATATTAAGTTGAGTAAGAACAGTTGATGGCTACTGACATCATGGGGGTTTGCGCCAGAAGGATATTCATTCCTTCTGGCATAAAGCCAAGACTAAATAAACATTATGGCTCTCTGAACCGGAACACTGGCTCACTGAAGCCGGACAAGTGGCTCAGTGGCTACTGGACAGGCGGCTCTGAAAGATCGGTGCAATTTCAGAAAAAATGTCCTCATGCAATAAAATTACAATTTAGCAACACAGGAAAAGTAACTACCTCATCCCTCTGTTATATTTTAAGTGGTGATAATATTGGACTATCGTACCGCAATGGAACTTTGTAAAAGATTTATCGTTGAGCATGCAGGTGAAGCCATTACCGCCCAGCGACTAGCAGATATGACCGGGTATTCGCTTTATCATTTCTGCCATGTATTTCGGGCATATTTTGATATGCCTGTCGGCGAATATATCCGTCGTCAGACCCTAAATAAAGCTGCGTCGGATATACTATCGGGCAAGCAGATCACGGAAGCGGCATTCGATGCTGGATTCAATACATCTTCAGGTTTTTACAAAGCGTTCAGGAAACAGTTCGGTATGAGTCCCACTAACTACCGTCATCAAAATGTGAAAAGGAGGAAAGATAACATGAAACCTAACTTTGAAAAAAAAGAGGCTTTTTCAGCTATTGGCTGCCTCATTCCCCCCCAGGACGGCAATGAGGTCGATATCCTTGAATCCGGAGCCTATTGGTTCGGTGCCAACTTTCACGATTACCCGAAATATCCAGTAGACAGCTCTAAGCAAGGGGAAATTGGTGCCTGGATACATCCGGATGAAGTTGCCGGAGATCTCCATTATTTCTTTGGCTACATTTCCGATGCCAGCGATGTTCCTGACGGTTTTGTAAAGCTAGACGTGCCGGCAGCCGAATACGCTGTTTTTCAAGTTCCACCTGTTTCCGCACATACCAATAGCAGCGAAAAGCTTGCCTTGGAAATTCGCAAGGTATGGAAATACATTTTTAAGGAATGGCTGGATGCAAGTGAATACTGCTTCAATGAGAGCAAGATGTGCTTTGAGTTTTATCACGGCGAGAATACGTGGATTTATATTCCCGTTAAGAAAAAATGCTGATTTGAGTATCTCACCATCAACTTAGACTGGCTTTGCCGAACGTAAAGAAACCCCCTCATTTTTTTAAAAAAGTGAGGGGGATTTAAATAGGTTTGCCCTTTTGCGCTATATATTTTTATTCAGTCACTTTGACTCTTTGTTTTTATCGCTTTAGTTCTCCATTAGACCGGTCAAGTTTTTCTGGCAAGGGTTTTGCGAATAAAGAAAAACCACAGTGGAAGCAACATGAACGAGGTCAAAAGGAATGCCCCGGATATAAGCTAAATAAAACATTTCAATTGTGGGCTGAGCCAGGAACATCAACGCTGCCGCCGGGTTCATGATTCCCCCGTAAATGAAAAACGTAACTAGCCCCGCAAGTTTGCCCTGAGGCAACAAAAATTGCACACCGTTTAAACATAACAAAAATTGCACCAAGTATAACAGAAATTGAACCGGATTAAACCACGCTACATTGATACGCTCGGTCTACTTCCTTCGCAGTTCCATCTGCCACAGTCAAAAAGTTGAGTATGATACCCTGGCTGCTCGGCACTCTTGGATAATTGTCCCTGAACCAGCTAATAGGGATTTCCAGCTTATGCAAGTTCGTCCGATTATCGACATCCGGTCCTGGCTTGCGTTTTTACCGCCAAAGCTTTTTGGTGAGCCAAAAGGAACAGTCTCCCCACAATCGTCCAACTTTACTGTAATGTAATCTTTCGAAAAGCGCCAAAATCCTTGGCCATTTGCGCGTAGAGTTCCTTGCCGAGCAGGAGTTTGTAAATCTCATCTGCTTTTTTCTCCGGCTCGACATCCTTGAACTGGTCCGGATAGAGTACCTTGCCCATATAATAAGCGTCAGCGATGGATGTATCAATATTGGTGGTATAGAAATTGTATGGCAGGATCGCATACAGTTCACCATTCTTTACCGCCGACAAGCTCTGATAGAATTGCCGGTTTTCGTTATAATCTGCTAATATTGATGGGTATCCGCCCCAGTCAATGAAAATTTTGTCCGGATTCCATTTGACCAACTGCTCTTTGTCTATCATCACCGCACCGGTTTTACCAGTCTCATCTACAACATTACGGGCATGGATGGCATTAAACAGCGCGTAATTACCCTGGGTGCTTTCTATTCCATGGCTTCCCCTCATCCCCAGGCCCCCTACATAGGTGGTAGGTTTTTTATCCAGGGGTATATCCCTGGTTCTTTCATCCAGGTCATTTTTGAACTGCTCCATCAAGCTCACCAGTTCCTGTGCCCTTTGCTCCATACCGATAATCTTGCCGATAAGCAGCAGCGAGGCGTTTACCTGCGGATCAAAAGTTGAGGCTCCGCCATAGCCTACTGCCACTACGGGGATTCCGGTTTTGGCCTGCAAGTTGTCCACAGTAGCTCTGTCCGGGGCATAGGCGGTAATAATCACATCCGGTTTTACGGTCAGTAGCTTTTCTGGATCAGGGGCGTTGTTAGGACCGCCCGGGCCAATCACCGGCAGTTTGGCCAGTTCGGGATAAGCATAAAAGTATGGTCTGCCGGTCGGGTTATCTATTTCAAACTGTTCGATACCGGCAAAAATACCCGGGTTGTTGAAATAGCAGCATAGTCTCATGGCACCGGGTCCGATGGCTACGACTTTGTTGGCCACCCCGCTGATTTCAACCTGTCTATCCAGGATATCGGTAACGGTTACCTTGGCAGGCCCGGTCTGGGGGTTTTGGGCAGTTTGAGCAGAACAACCGCTCAGGACAAATGTTATGCATAACAGCACAGCCATAGTTAAAGCAATAGCTCTATTCTTCATCATCATATCCCTCCAGTATTGCATTGGTTAAGTACTGACAACCTGGTCAAACCGGCACCACCACCGGGATACCCTCAATATCCTTAATTATGACCGGTGTCGAATAGACGCTTTCAATATTTTGCGGGGTCATCACCTCCATTCCGCCGGCTGCAAAGATCTCACCGTTTTTCAATAACAGGAATTTGTCGGCAAAACGGATAGCCAGGTTTAAATCATGCATGCTGACCACCGCCCCAAGTTCTCTGTTCTTAATAATTTTTTTTATGATGCGGACCACCTCCATTTGGTTTTTTAGGTCAAGGCTGCTGGTGGGCTCATCCAGAAGCAGCAGATTGGGTTCCTGGGCCAAGGCCCGGGCGATTATCACCTTCTGCTGTTCGCCGCCGCTCAGTTCATGCAGGTATCTCAAGGAATAGTCCTCCAGTTCTAACATCTCCAGGACTTTTTGCACGATTTCCAGGTCAGTCTGGGAAGCCCCCCACTGGATGTAGGGCTTTCTGCCCAGTAGTACCGCGTCAAATACGGTGATGCTGCCACTGTCCTGGTGCTGGGGTACATATCCGATTTTTTGGGCAATCTCCCTGCGGCTGAGTTTGGCGGTCTCATCGTTGCCGATAAATACTGTACCCGCGCAGGGCTCAAGAACCCGGTTCATACACTTCAGTAGGGTCGATTTGCCTGCTCCATTGATCCCCAACACAGCTAGGAAAGTCCCTTTGCAGATGGAAAAGTTGATCTCCCGTAAAACCGGCCGGCTGGGATAGTCGAACGCCAGTCCATTGACTGATAAAATCATCTCTGTTGATACCCCCTTATGAGCAGATAAAGAAACAGCGGCGCCCCAAAGAAGGAGGTTATAGCTCCTACCGGCAGCACCACCGGTGCTATCATGGTCCTGGCCAGTGTATCCGAAACCAGCAGCAGCAGCGATCCCATCAAGGCCGAACCTGGGATAAGATAGCGGTGATCACCGCCTATGATGCGGCGCATGATATGTGGACCTACCAGTCCGATAAAACCGATAATGCCCAGAAACGAAACCGCCACCGCGGCAATCAGGCATGATACCAGCATCCCTGCTTGGCGGATCCTTTCCAGGTTAACCCCCAGGCTCTTGGCCGTCTCCTCACCGCTGTCCAGAGCATTATAGTCCCAACGCCGCAGAAGGAAATAAATAAACGAGGCGGTGGTAACACTGGCTAGAATTGTGACTTCGGGCCAGGCGGTCCGGCCCAGGTCGCCGAAGGTCCAGAATACTACCGCAGCAATCTGGAAATCCTGGGCAAAATATTGGATCAGGATGGTTCCAGCCGAAAACAGTGAACTGAGAGCCACCCCGGAAAGCACCATAGCCTCAGGTGAAAAATTTCTTATCCCGGCCAGCATTAGAATGACCACTGTTGCAAGCATGGAGCAGGCAAAAGCAAACAGCGTAACCAAATAGGGATTGTTGATGGTCACCGCGTCGGTGCTGGTGCTCTGTATGGTGCCGGCCCCAAAGGCGATGATAGCCAGGTTGGCGCCGAAGGCAGCTGCGTTGGATATCCCCAGCGTAGACGGCGAAGCCAGTGGATTGCGAAGATTGTTCTGCATGACGCAACCGGCCACCGATAGCCCTGCTCCGGCGACAATCCCCGCTATTATGCGAGGCAGACGAATATTCCAGATCACCATATCCGCTACATCGCCGCTTCGACCCATTATGCCCTGGACAACCTGTTTGGGGCTCAGGTCCATAGAACCCGCATTTATCGCCACTACCGATGCAATCGCGACCAAAACCGCCAGCAGTACCAGGACCAGCCTTTTTCTCCCCGTGTACCTGTGGTAGTTTTCCATATCGGATACTACCATCCCCGACTATACTCCTTGAAGCAATCCAAACAGACCTTGTATCCATCCTGCAATCTTATCTTGTGCTCCGGCGCACTCTCCCCACAGGATTCGCAGGCCACCGAAGTAAATATACGCGCTTGATCTGGTAGACTAAAAGCTGGCTTCATAAAGGTGAAAATCTCCTCTGCCCTTGAATTCAGTATGTATTCCTGTAGTTGCTCCCGCCCCATTTCCCTTGTAAATGGCTTGGCGATCATACGCAAACTATCGCCGTTCTTGCGATTAAAAAAACTGAAGGCCATCTTCCCTGTTCCCCGGTATATCAAGTTTCCCTTGCCCATGGTGCAGCCGGTCAGCACCTGTACGGCATCAATCCCGCAGGCATCGTTTTCGGTTACACACACCACTTCTTCATCACTGGAAAATGTAATACCCATCTTCTCTTGGGCTGCTTTAACCGCTTTAAACCCAATCGCCAGTCCCGGGCAGGCGTGTCCGTGAAATTCAACCGCTTTTTCCCAATCAGTTTTAGTCATTATCAACTTCCTCTCTTACTTATTGAACCTGCCAGTATGGCAAGTAGATATATCCTCATGAATCATTTTTTCGAAATAAAAAACCACAGAAGCCAGATCTGCATTCTTGCAGATAGTAACCTCCGTGGTTTATTGACGATAAAAGGCATTAATTATTTAAAGGAGACTTCACATCTCATTTTGAACCTTCATAGCTCAACTATAACAAATAATATCGTACCAGAGTTCATAAATCTAGTCACTTTTTACACAAGATAATCTTTTTTTGAAAAACAATACTGATGTATATTGTATATAAATGCACTATGGGTATCGTGGAAGTCGCTGATAGACTGCTTCTACAAGCCGGTCTTAATCGGGACGCTCTGCGTGACCATATTGTCATCTGCATCGTAAAACAGGCGGAAGAGATTGCCCAGAGGGTGTGAGCTTTGGAAAACAGCATTACAATATTGTCGACCGCAGAATAGACAGTGTTTTAACCTCAAAGGTTTGGGAAATTCCAGTAAAATACAACAAATTCCTATATATTGGGGTTTACAAACATCTTTTGTAGTGACCCACATAAACTAGGGTATAATTCGGATATGGGTTCTCCCGACAGCGATTCTAGTGGAATAACTTTATCGCGCAGAGAGCTGCTAATTACTTATAAGTGTTTAGGCAGCTCTATTTCGTTATATACGCTGTAAATATTTAATCCAGGCTATTGCCTGGACTAAATATTAGTCTAATGTGTCCCTGTATTTGACAGGGATCCTGACAGAGTATAACAAAACCCTTATTGTCTGGATTCCGATAACTCGGGATCCTAGGGAACCATAGTGGGCTTCAGTCAAATTGTTTTTATTATGCGCCTAATCCCAATGTATCGGTACCTTGTGATTGTTCAAAATGGTCTGGATGACAGAATATGAAGCTGTCATCTTAAGAATAAAACCGCATTTCTGCAACCCGAGCCTCCTCATAAGGGAACAGATGGGATTAGGTTTTTGGGATTAAAAAAGACGCATGAATAAGCGCTACTTTTACATTACTGCCTAACCCCTCGTTCAATTGCCCAACTTCCTTTCAGTGCTACTTGCATCAAGATATAGCCCATCTTTACACTGCTCGATAACACTGGTAACCTCAAGCTTTTTGCGATACCTTAATAAAATGTGATAGAAAGAAGGCCCAAACAAAACGGCAAATGCGACGTTACCCAGGGCATGCAAGGTATCGAACGCCAGGCTTGCCAGGTATGTGGCCAAGAAAGTCTGCAGGTTGAGAGGATATACAAAGCCCACCCAGTGCCATATATTCATTAGCCATCCGAAAAGATAGCCGCAAAATCCCGATAGCGCTGCAAATAGCAGCAATGGAAATTGGTTCGGCCGGGCCGGGAGGAGTCCGGCAAGCAACCCGCACACGCCCCAGGAGAACATCTGCCATGGGGTCCAGGGTCCCTGGCCCAGAAAGAAATTGGATACCAGGGCAGCCACTGCCCCAACCATAAATCCAATTTGAGAGCCGAATACATATCCGGAAATGATAACCACGAATGTGGCTGGTTGAATGCCCGCTATAACCGCAAAAGGGACCCGGACGATGGCTGCCAGAGTGGCCAGGGTAGCTATCACGGCTATTTCCTTGGAGCTAATCCCCTTCTTTTCAAAACGCCGGAATAAAGTTAATAAGCCCAGGCAGAGAATAGTTACCGACAACAAGGGCCAGTTCAGGCTGTACAGGGGATTATCCGGAAGCAGGCTCAAAACTAACAAGACCCCTAAGAATATGGCGATAATTGTCAAAGAGTTAATCTTAATTGATATCCCCCATTTCTTGTTATAATGCTATGGTCTGATGTTATTGCTGCAAATGCTGACAAAGTTGCTCATGCTGTAAGCACACTGTACCCTGCTGACAGGGCTTTCAGGCTGAAATCCGGGATAGAGCAAATTATTGTCCCTGGCCTGGGATACATATTTTGCATACCATAAAAAGCCTTCGGGTTCGGCAGTTGCTTCAGCACCGGGCAACGCCTTAACCAAAATCGTGGCCAACTGCGCTCCGGTTATGTTTCCGTCAGGGTCAAACCTACCGTCACCCAGCCCTTCAATAAGGCCTTGTGATGCACAAATAGATATATAGCGATGAGCCCAATAGTCAGCCGGCACATCGATGAATGATCTTGCGGTCATGTTTTGGCCGTCCTGAAGGGATAAAGCACTGACGATTATTCTGGCAAACTCAGCCCTGCTGATGGAATTGGCGGGTTTAAAACTGCCATCCGGATAACCACTTAAAACACCCCTTTCCACCAGTTTCATGACCGACTCATAACCCCAAGCACCGGCTTTCAAGTCGGTAAACTGGTTTAGACCGGGCGCGGATGTTTCCACTGATTCCGCCCGATTACAGTAATCGATATTTACCGGAAAAGGCTTGCCGGCCATTGCTATCAGAGCATAGGCAGTCATGGTGATTGCTGCCGAATCAAGTCCAGGCTTCCATTTAAAAGCGCCATCTTTGCCCTGCAAGCTCAGCAGGTGGTCCATGGGATTTTTCCCATTAACCCTCCACTTATCAGCCTGCAAATCCTCGCCTGCTGCTATCAAGCCCAGTATCCCCCAGGCATCAGAAGCAGCATTGGATTCACTACCCATCCATTCATCACCACAGCTAAACCCTCCGTCCTGGGTCTGGCATGATTGAAGGTATTTAACCGCCTTCTCAATAGCCGGGCTGTCGGTCTTTTCCCCCAGCAGCACCAAAGCCATAATCCCAATTCCGGTATCATCAACATCACTGGCTATGCCTTCCAACCAGCCAAACCCACCATCGCTATTTTGCCGGCTCAATAACCAGCTTCGGGCCATCTCCTGATTGGGGATGCTGCCTGCACTGGCCAGGGCTATGACCGACCACATATGTGCGTTGAGGAAACCGGCTTCTCCTTTGTCGAGTTGGGCAAATTGCCCGCTGCTTTGCTGAAAAGCAGCAATGCTCTCCCGCAGATTAATGCCCTGATACTGGGGTTGCTGACCGGCAGCACATAAAGCCAGCATCAGGCGCGCGTATTCAGTGGTTTCATTCAAGGCCTGAGAGTTACTCTCAAGATAGTCCAGCGGGGTTTTCCCCGCAGGCGCCCAGGAACTCCCGGAAACCTGCTCTCCAACCGCAGCCAACCCCATTATCACCCAGCAGGTAACAGCGCGGCTGCTGCTGCCTCCTGGAACACTGGGAAAACCACCATCTTTATTTTGCACCTGGTGTAGAAAGCTTACCGCTTGTTTGATCTGATGAGCATAGTTATCGCTGGGAGAAACTTGGTTTGCCAGACACACCGCACTACTTTCAATAATTAACATGCAGCTCAAGATGATGCAAATTAACCCTCGTTTCAAAATCACCCTTAAACCCTCCTTACTGTCATACCCTCAGTACGCCATATTATTAAAGCGCCTGTTCTGTTCAGAAAAAACCCTCAAACCATCGATTAAACCTTATTTTAAGCTGTTCTTTTTCCCGACGGCTTGTAACAGCGCTGACTTAATCCGCTGCTCTCAAACCACTTCACGGTTATGATAAATTGCCATGATGGTTTTTAACACCTGTCGCCCTTGCTCTAAAGTGACTACCCCGTCGACAATACCATTGAAAAGCTTACTGATTTGCGGCGAGTAGAAAGTAGAATTGGACAGCATGGCATATTTGTCTCCCCGGGCAATGATGCTACCCTGGTCCATTAAGGCAATTTCATCAGCAAACTCGGCCGCGAACTCAACGTCGTGAGTCACCACCAGAATCGCGGTGCCTTCAGCCTGTAATTCCTTAAGAATATTCCCCAGTTCCCTCTTTAAGACATAATCCAGACCGCGGGTGGGTTCATCCAATAAGAGCAGCTGGGGACGGCTGACCAACACTGAGGCCAGAGCCACCCGCTGCCGCTGTCCGGTGCTCAAATCCCGGGGATTGGCGGCTGCGTACTGGCTTAAATGGAGGCGTTCCAAAATATCGTGGCTAATCCCGTCATCGCTTAAGCCCAGATTATGCAGGGTAAAACTCAATTCTTCCTGTACCGTGGCCAAGAACAGGTAATCGCTGGGATTCTGGCTCAAATAGCCGATATCACAGGCCAGGTCCTCTACCGAGAGCGATCTGCTATCCTGGCCTAAAACAGTTATCTGCCCACGATCAGGCTTGAGCAGGCTGTTAATCTGTTTCAGTAAGGTGGTTTTCCCGGTACCGTTGGACCCCATCAAAACCACAAACTCTCCTGCTTTCATACTGAAGCTGATATTCTTCAATACTTCTTGACCATTGTGATAGGAGAACCACAAGTTGCGTATATTCAGGATTTCTTTCTGCCGATCAGGGTCTTTACGCCGGCGGAATGCCTTGTCAGCCAGAGTCGACCTGATTACTGCGTCTTCTGTTAGATAGGATCTAAGGATATCCCGGCCCTGTTTGACTGTGGCAGGTATTTGGGGACATTCAGCTTGAATGAACATTTGCGCCAAAGGAGGCACGCAAGATATGTCCTTTTTCGCCGCCAAGACACTGAAAGCACTTTGGTTACGAAGATCATGAACGATCCTGCCTTGCTCCATGATCAGGATGCGATCGGCCATATGAAAACATCTTTCCAGGCGCTGCTCCGCCAAAATCACGGTAATCCCGTTGTCTTCATTAAGTCGTCTGACCATAGTCAGTATCTCTTCACCTGCCACCGGATCCAGCTGTGAAGTAGGTTCATCAAGCAGCAGTATACCCGGCTGCATGGCCAGGACCGAGGCTAAGGCCACCTTTTGTTTCTGCCCGCCCGACAATTCTGGGATGGTACCATGTAAATAAGAAGAAATGCTTAATGCACTACTCACCTCCATTACCCGCCTTTTCATTAACTGATTGGGCAAACCCAGATTCTCCATACCAAATACTATCTCTTGTTCCACGCTGGTCATGACCATCTGACTCTCTGGATCTTGAAATACCAGCCCCACCTGCTGAGCCAGGTCGCGGCGCTTGATGTGCTGAATCTCCTGCCGGTTGATCAGCACTTTGCCCTGGTAAGTACCTCCGTAGTATTCCGGAATGAGCCCGGCTATGGCCCTGATCAGGCTTGATTTCCCGCTGCCCGAGCCGCCCAGGAGCAGTACCAGTTCGCCGGCCTTTATGTCGAGATTGATTCTGTCCAGGGCAGGTACCGAAGTATTGGGATAATAGTAAGTCAGATTTTGGATCGCAATGACCGGCATTTTAGCCACCCCCAATTAAGTATCGCCGGAAAGCTCAGGGTCAACATGATAACAGCCGCCATAATTATCTCTTCAGACTGGAAATCTGCCAAACGCGGGTAATAATTATAGCTTGACCACCCATGCATCAGGCTCCACAAACCAGACAGCAACCCCAGTCCCAATACCGGTATAATGATAAAGTCCCGCGACCGCCACAACTCAATCTGATAACTGGAAGGGCGCCCGCTGCCATAGCCCCGGGCATGCATCGATTCCGCCAGCTGCAGGGATCTGTCCATGCTGGATACCAGTAAGATTTTGAAAACCGGCAGGGTTTTCTTTATTCTTTCATACCAGTTGCCTGACCCGAATTTCACCCCCCGGCAGCGCTGCGCTTCGGTTATGCGAATATAGTCCTGAACCATGAGGGGAAACAAGCGAGTCGCCAGAGTGACCACCAATACCGATTTGCCGCCGCGGTGGCTGAATAATTTGAGGACTTTATCAGGATGTATAGCATAAGTATACAAGCAAAAAATACTGATGATGACCAACAGCCGCAAACCCATTCCCCCTGCATAAGCCAGGGCTTCCAAGGTGATAATCAATTCCCCGATCACCGGAAGTCGTGGTCCGGTATAGAGTACGGTCTCCCCATAATGGACAAAGGTTACATTGACGATCATAAGCATCAAGATCATGATCAGGCTGAACTTGAGATAGGATAACCATTCCTCGCGGTGCCCGGCGGCGATGATTACGGTCCCGGTGGCCATAAACAAAACCAGCAGATACAACGGATGGGAGCATATCAAGGCCAGGAGGAAAACCACCCCGGTGAACACCAGATTGGTGATAGGATGCAACTGATGTATCAAATTGAATTTCTCATGGAAAGCCAGCATCTGCTTATCCCTCTCTATTCCATTGGCAGGCGAACCGCCTTTCCTGATATGACCGCAGCCTGGTAAAATCCCCGTATCTTGGCGGGGTGATTGACCAGCAAATCCACTGCACTTTGCAGGCCTTCTTCATCTGTTCCCACAATCAGCCACAATACCTTGGGGTCGCCCAGACCTGAACCGGTAGCAGCGATTATGCCTGTACCAGGGCCGCTCTCGTTGACAACCCTGCTCCTGCCATCCAATAATTCTACCCCTTTATCAGTAAAATGCACGCTGAGGCCAGTTTTTCTATAAGCTTTATTCAACTCGGCCAGAAATGGCAGTTGTTTTAATTCATCCCAGGTTCCCAGGGCAATAACCGGCCCGGTGCGGTTTTGCAGCAGTTGGTTGTTTAATAAGCTGCCTGTCACTGATTTTACCCCTTGACTCTTAAGCGCAGCTTGCAGCTTTCCGGCCAGACTCTGATTGGAGGCAGAGCTCATCACTGTGGTAGTACCGGTGTTTCCCCGGTAGCCATGGATGAAAGGCTCCGGATAGCATCCGATTACCGCCGCATTCATGGCCCCCATATCCCCCCAAAGATGATAATCCCACCACACCATATCACCGCTTTGGGGAAAATACTCTGCTGCTCCCACATCTGCGCATATGCCGTTGATAAAGAAAAACCAGTCATTTCTATTACCGCTTAAACCTTCTGAATCAGATTTTAAGCCCTCAATGCTGTTGACAAAGCTGCCATCCCATTTGGTTTCAACTTGGGCATGGGACTGCAACAAATCCATAACGCTCTCACGGTCGGCAAGTGAAGCAGTGCTTTGTATCAGGCTCTGTCTGCCGAAGTCGCGGCTGATAAAAAGGGTAACCTGACCAGTGGGGCGGCTTTCATCAACCTGACTATCCGTGGGCTCCTCAGATAAGCTGCCATCAGCCTGCTTTGCCGTATCCGGGGCATCGCTGCCGCCGGGGTGGGCTGTGCTGCCGGGGTCGGCTGTGGTTGTTTTGCCTGTGTCGGCTGGAGACTCAACCGCATCATTCGGAGCCGGAGTGGCTGTAGCCGGCTCAGCTACGGCAGCGGACTGCTGTGCTGCCTGGCACCCGCTGACTGCCAATACCAGCAGGACCAACACCAATATCAAGACCAGCTTTCCTGCGCAATTCTTCATGACCATCCTCCTCCTGGACTTACCTCCCCTTGCACTACCCGCTGCCGGCTGGTACACAAACCCAGCCGGCAGTCTTGATAATGCATGCGGATATGGTTAGCGACAAGCCTGCTTAGCTTAAGTTAGAGCACAGATAACGGTAAATGATGACCGCAGTCTCAGCCCGGCTCAGGGATCTGCTCCCTCCGAAGCTGCCATCCGGGTATCCAGTCATCAGTCCGGTGTGGTGCATGTAGGCCACTGCTTCCCTGGCCCAATCCGGAACCAACTCGCTGTCCGCATAAAGCAAGGCTGCCTCATTGGACAGCGAATTTTCACCGCCTAGATTTAGCAGAATCACTGCGGCTTCATAGCGGCTGATGGATTTACCAGGCCTGAAAGTACCGTCGGCATAGCCACTTAGAAGCTTGTTTTGGCAGGCGCAGCGGACTGCGGGTTCGAACCAGTCCACCGCACTCACGTCTGTGAACATGCAACGGGGCCCATTTTCATCGGGCTGTAATCCAGCCGCAGTCACCACCAGGCGTACAAACTCAGCCCGGGTTATGTCCCTGCCGGGTTCGAAACCCAAGCCGGTTCCGGAAATAATATTCTGGCCGGCCAGAATCTCAATGGCATCCTTAGCCCAGGCATAGTCTTGGATATCGTCAAATCCCCGTCGCGGGGGCTTTTGTACGACCGCGAAGGCAGTGAAGTGATCGATCTGGAAAACCACCAGACCGGTTTCAAGATCGATCACTGCCGGCAGGGGGACCCATTGACCGGTTTCTTCATCGAACCAGGCCGGTACCAGAGCATCTATATCAATATCCGCAGTGAGGGCTACCTTGATGCCTATGGTAACCGGGTGCGCAAAGACGGTACCGGAGGGGCCGAACTCATATACCGAGGAACCTAGTCTCACCGCGTATTGTGAAGGTTGTTCACCTGAGGGAAGTTCTTTTATGGAAATCTCTACCGGCTGGCTGAGGGCCTGCTCAGGAACCATCAACACAATTTCCTGGTCGCCAATATGCATTGCTTCTTCACCGGCCAGGGCCTTAAGATCAACCTGGTTGGCGGCCAGCAAGCCTTGCAAGGCTTCAGCCTCCGCTGGGGTCATTTTATTCTCGGCATTAAGCATTCTTAGCGGAATATTGGCATCAATCTGAGCAGTGTATTGCTGCAAGGCGGTTTTCATCTCTTCGTCCGGGGCATTTTCTTCCGGCAGCTTGTTTAGGGTTTCAGATTTGGTGAGTTCATCCCAGCTAGGGCCTTCAAACCGGGCATCAGTACTGTACCACCAGATGATCCGGTCTCCTTCTGAAACCTTATGATCCTTTGCCGTACACGAGGGGGAGATGCCATTAACACTGTAGCACCAGCCGTTTTGCCCGGAATTGCGCTGGCCGTCAATCTCAATTACAAAGCCTTCTGCATCCGGTGAAAAACTCCAGCTCAAACCGGTGGCGTCCAGTGCCGCCATTGCGCTGAAGCCGAACGGTCCGTCTTTTTCAATGGTGACTGCTTGAGGGGCAAACAGCAGTTCCCCTTCTGCTCCCACCACAGCTATCTTAACCTTGATAGTATCGGAACTGCCTGGACTGCCGCCACTTCCGCCACTTCCCGGGCCGGTCGGGGAGTCGCCAGCCCCGCCCAAATCAAATTTTTTATCAAACATCAGCAAGGCTATCAAGCTATCGGCGGTCCCGGCCAGATTGCCTATTTTGCCAGAATCCTCCTGCTGGCTGATCAAGTAGAGAATGGGATTGTTTTCGCTGTCGCCCCAATCACCGGCACATGGATTGATATCCAAATCTACTAGTGCTTTGACAACTTCTGCGGTAGACCAGATATTGGCTGTAGCACTCATGCCATCCGTGAAGGAACCGTCATCATTCCGTTGCGTTGCCAGGTAGGATAGGGCCTTGGTGACGGGTTCGCTGTCTTTCGGTTGCCCGAGGATCAACAAGGCTCTTATAGCGAAAGCGGTCATATCAGGTGAGGTAGGACCGCCGACCACCCAGCTAAAGCCTCCATTGCTGCTGGCTGAATTCAACAGCCATTGCCGGGCTGCCAGAGCATTGGGTATTTCGACTCCAGCTTCATCGAGTGCTGTAATTGCCCAGTAATGGGTGTGTACGTAGTCTTCTTCGCCGCTATCGCCGAAATGCCCATTGGCATCCTGCAATGCGATTAAATCGGCCACCAGGTTATGACCAGCAAAATCAGCCGGGTCACCACCGCCAGCTTTTATTTCCATAATGGTCTGAGCCAGCTGAGCAGTTGTATTTATATTTGCATCATAATCAGCGAGCAATTGCTGCTGTAAATAATCCAGGTCGGTTTTACCGTTGCGGGTAATCGTAGTAAGATCAACCCCAGCCTTATATAAGGCCAGGGCTGATTTTGGCCCTAGCTTGCCGCTATCTTCCTGTTGGTCGATCAAATATGCTACCGCCTTAGCGATGCTGGAGCTCACCGTGGGTGTATCTGACGCTGATGCAGTAACTGTCAGCGGAATGCCCGCAGTTCTCAGCAATCTTGGATAGCTGCCAGGCACATCCTTGCTCACCCGCAAGGTGTAGCTTCCAGCCTCAAGACCTGTCATAACCGCTTCACCTTGTGCATTGGTGGTGTATTCTACACCGTCACAGCTTACTGTGGCACCTTCCACCAGAACTTCAACCGTCTGCGCGGTATTCCAGTCATAATAGCTGGAGCTTACGGTGACGGTTATCTCCTCGCCGCTCCGCGGTTCTTTCGGGCTGATGGATACTTCCGGAATCAAGGTGTCAGGCGGGTACATCCCGTAGTAAAATACCAGCTCATCCCCGTCCTGCACCTCGTAGTCGGCTGCACCTACTTCGGCCATGGCCCCGTTCACTAAAAACAGCCAGCCGTCAAAGCCCCCGAATTGACCGGCTTCCTCCCCGGCTATCGAGTATATATACTTGCCATACTCGCTTTCGGTAATTTCATAGGCTATATTCCCCTCGTTCAGGGCCTGTTCCAGGGCGTCCAAGGCGCTCGCCGGCGCTCCGCTGGACACGACGTTGACTTCGCCATCAAACAGATTCTGGCTGCTGCCCTCTACCCTTACGGCAACGGTCTTGCCTGCAGGCAATGATACTGTCAGCGGAATACCCGCAGTTCTTAGCAATCTCGGATAGCTGCCAGGCACATCCTTGCTCACCCGCAAGGTGTAGCTTCCAGCCTCAAGACCTGCTATAACCGCTTCACCCTGTGCATTGGTGGTGTATTCCACACCGTCACAGCTTACCGTGGCACCTTCCACACGAACTTCAACCGTCTGCGCGGTATTCCAGTCATAATAGCTGGAGCTTACGGTGACGGTTATCTCCTCGCCGCTCCGCGGTTCTTTCGGGCTGATGGATACTTCCGGAATCAAGGTGTCAGGCGGGTACATCCCGTAGTAAAATACCAGCTCATCCCCGTCCTGCACCTCGTAGTCGGCTGCACCTACTTCGGCCATGGCCCCGTTCACTAAAAACAGCCAGCCGTCAAAGCCCCCGAATTGACCGGCTTCCTCCCCGGCTATCGAGTATATATACTTGCCATACTCGCTTTCGGTAATTTCATAGGCTATATTCCCCTCGTTCAGGGCCTGTTCCAGGGCGTCCAAGGCGCTCGCTGGCGCTCCGCTGGACACGACATTGACTTCGCTATCAAACAGATTCTGGCTGCTGCCCTCTACCCGGATAGCAACGCTTACATTGTCACTCCCAACGGCAGGGAGCACAGCCATGGTACCCAGCAGCACTGCAACTATAGTAAATAAAACCACTATTTTTCTAGGCATTTTACCTGCCTCCTCTTCCCCAAGAATTCAGCGCATGACCTATTGGTTAGTTAGGTCACTGTGCCTATCAGGCTGATCGTTTAAATTATCGTCCTTATGCAATCTAATACCTCACGTTTACAAATTAAAAAGCCTCAACTTCACTCATGAAAAAGTTGAGGCAACATAATCCGCATGTGCACCTATCCCCCTTTCAGCGCGAAGGTTGATAATGCAGTACATTGGGCAGGTCTCCTGACTTACAGGCTTATATCTTCCCCCCTTCCCAGATCTCGTTCGACCCAGTGGTATATGGGGAAGCATACCTGCTTACAGTGGCGCGACCGTTCAGGATTCTCACCTGATTCCCTATTATCCTCATACAGAGGCACCCAGTGTACACAAATATTCAGTTGGTAGTAAATAGTATAGTACAAGCTAATTGGAATTGCAAATAGAATTGTCAGGATTTGTCTTTGATTGATTTGGATACCAATCTGAATCTACTGCCAACCATGTCTTGACAACTAAGGTTACAATTGGACCCAGGGGACTACTTTGGGGAAATTGCCTTTTGGGACATCAGCCGTTTTATACATGCTGTGGAAAGGAGCTTGAAGTAATGAAACTCAGTTGTGATATAGCCTTCGGCATATTCTCCTGGTTTGGATGGGTCATGCCCCTGCCAAAAAGGCTGGAGTTAATTCGCCAGGCTGGGTTTACATCTACCTCATTGTGGTGGGAAGACGAGATTGGTACGCCCCCTATTGATAGGCCAACTATGGCAGCCCTAGTCCGGGACTACGGCTTGAATTTGGACAATGTGCATGTTCCCTATGACGACATTGATGACCTTTGGTCGGAAGACAAATCTTGCCGCAATAATATCGTCGATCGACACCTGAAATGGATAGATGAGCTTGCTCAATGCAGCATCCCCATCATGGTCATGCATATCATGGATCACTACTATCCCCCACTGCCCAACCAGTATGGATTGGAGAGTATCGGGCAAATTGTTGCCGCCGCCCGGGAAGCCGGGATTTTGATTGCCATCGAAAACACTGGTGATGTAGGCTTGATTGACTATGTTTTAACCCATATTGAATCGGATCACCTGGGCTTTTGCTATGACAGCTCCCATGATTGGCTGTACAGCGTGAAAAAAGCCAGAATCCTTGATAAGTGGGGCCACAGGCTATTATGCACCCACTTATCAGATAATGACGGTAAACGGGATCGTCACTGGCTGCCTGGACAGGGAAATATAGATTGGCAGCTGATACGGCGATTCTTGCCGCCCAATAATTACCGGGGCACTATTGCTCTGGAAGTAACCGCCAGTAGAAGCCAGCAAACCGCCCTGACACCGCAGCAGTTTCTAGAAGAAGCTTATGAAAGACTGGAACTCCTGTTCAGTAAGTTTTCGGCTAAAAAACAAGCAAGGCCAGATGCAATCAACACTGGCCAACCGAGCACTTTATAGCGGCTGAATTTGTTCGAAATGGTCGGGATGACAGGATTTGAACCTGATAGGCCCTGGCCAAAAAAGCCCGGATATAAATCCGGGTTAAATGGGCCTGCTATTTATCAGCGCAGCTTAATAAAGGCGGGCTTGCGTTCCTTAAAAACGGTCATATACTTGTAGCCCAAATCTATCAGGGTTTGATAGGCGTGTTCGAATTCAAAACATATATCCTGGGGATAATGAGCATCAGAGCCAATGGTGATGATCTCCCCGCCCAGCTGGCGGTAACGCTTCAATATGTCGATTTGCGGGTGCAGCTGCTTAAGCCCATAGCGATACCCCGAAGTGTTGACTTCGATGCCTTTGCCGGCATAAATCAATGCTTTGAGTATCTCATCGATTATATCCGCATAATCACGGTAATGCAGCTGTTTTACCGGGTAATCGCCATAGCGCACGATAAAATCCAGGTGGCCGTATACATCGAAATCATCCAGCTGTTGTACGCTTTGCAGCACGTTGATGAAATAGCGCTCATAAGCCTTGCGCGAGCTCTTGCCCTCAAAAAAGGCCCCGGTATAAAAGTCGAGATTATCCGCCATATGAGTTGAGCAGATTACGAACTCAAAAGGATGGCTTTTCAAAAGCTCCCTGATGCGGTCCGCTACATGAGGCTGATAACCGATTTCAACCCCCATCAAGAGATCAATCTTGCCCAGGTACTTGTGTTTAATCTCCGCAAACTCCCGGGAATAATCCTCAAAATCAATCAGCTCGAAGCTCGTATCCGCATAGTCATAATCCACATGATCAGTGAATACCAGCTGTTGCAGATTCATCTGCACAGCCTGTTCGACCATTTCCAGCATGGGCGCTTCGCTATCGCCTGAATATGAGGTATGAGTATGATAATCAGCAAAAAACTGCATGCCCTGATCCTTTCTGCTCGCTTTTTAGCCGACAACCAATAATATAATATTCCGAAATACGAATGCTAGCAAGGAATCCCCGGCCAAAATGGGAAAAAGCCTTACATAAAGCAATGGTTTCAGTCGCAGCATTTAACAGGCAAAAAAATACACCTCCCCAGGAGGTGCATGCTGTGCGTTTTAGAGCTTTTTTATAATACCTGTACTTTATCACCACGCCTGACCCAACCGGACTCCAGCACTTTTACAAATATGCCTTCCAAAGGCATCACACAATGGCCGGCCTGTTTTTTGATGGCACACCCCTGATTATGGCAGGCTTTGCCAATCTGCGTTACCTCAGCCAAAGCCTCGCCGATCTTAAGCCTGGTGCCAATCGGCAGGGTATAAACCTCCAAACCCGATACGGTCAGGTTTTCGGCGAAATCGCCATACTGAATGTCCAGCCCCAGCTGGCGCATCTTTTCTACACTGGAAAGCGACAACAGGCTGACCTGGCGGTGCCACTCCCCGCGATGGGCATCGGTGGTTATGCCCATTCCCTCTTGCAGGTAGGCTTCACCGACATCATGCTTCTTTTCTCCTCTTTTGACAGAGATATTTACAGCCATTACTGTACCAGTTTGAACCATAACCGCCCCCATTTAAAACCAGGCCTACTACATTTATTTCTTATTTTTCGAGACAATCTCGTTTATCGCTTTTACCATCGCCTCCACATCGATACCATGGGCTAACGCACCTTGTTCCAGGCTTTCAAATAAAGCCCCGCTGCATCCCAGTCAACCCATGCCGAACTGTCCAAATACCGGCAAAGTCTGAGGGTATTTGTCTACGATGTCCTTAATGATCATATCCTTGGTCACCATATCACTGCACCTCCTACAAACCAATCCATGGCTTATGCACCATTAAATGCACAACTATCCAGCCGTATATGCTTCATATATGATAATAAATATCCTTGCGGAATGCAAAAGGTTTTGCACCGCCTGCTGCTAGGATACTACCTCGTATCCCGCCTCCTCAACGGCCTTGACCAACTGCTCCTGCTCTGCTGTGCCTTCAATAACAGCCTGGCCTTTTTCCAGGTTAACCTCAACCTCTTTTACGCCGGGAACCGCTTTTAAGGCCTTTTCTACCGCCATTTTGCAGTGATTACAACTCATTCCGGTGATATTGATGATAGTGCTCATATGGCGCTCCTTTCCCTCGCTCGAAGTCTTAAGTCTACACTATTATTATAGCCTTTAAACCCGGTTCCCGGTAAAAAACCAGGAAAGAATCGCCAGCTAAACCCCGGGCACTCAGCTTTGCATACCTGATTTGCTTTTATTGCATTGGTTGCGAGAAATTCTGGGCTTGCTGCTGCATGATTTGCTGTTGACCCTGATCGAACATCTGCTGCTCGTGCGGGCTGAGCATATGCAGCAATTGCTGCAGTTCCCCGACATGGCGCCTTTCCTCATCAGCGATATGAGCCAGTACCTTCTTCACCCTTTCATCAGTTGCGGCCATGATATGGGCCTCATAGCCGATTATAGCCTCTAATTCCCCTGCTATATCGGCCCGGATGGCTTGCAGCAATTCCTGCTGGGATAATTGCTTGTTCACGTTAGCCACAAAAGGATTGCCTAGTAATGCCATGCTTATAACCTCCACAAGCTTTTTCTATAGCTTTGCGAATCTGGTCTAGGTTTATGCAGGTGAAGCAGGGCATGCTTCCCTCGCTGTCTTTCTCTTATCTGACAGCTCAGAAAAGAAATGTGAACAGAGGACTGGCCCCCGTTTACCTTTTTAGATAGATATTTGGATTTCAATTATATAAGATATGATAAACGGCGTGCAGGTTGGTCAAACCCGAATGGCGACGAGCGGCATTAGCGCCAAACCTTAAAGGAGGAAGATTATGTACTTAGGAGCACACTCATTGAGCTTAACCGTGAAAGATATTGAAGCTTCGAAAACATTTTATGAGAAACTAGGATTTCAGGTTTTTATGGGTGACATCGAAGAGAAATGGCTGATTATGAAAAATGGTGATTGTGTAATCGGTTTATTCCAGGGTATGTTTGAGAGAAATATGCTTACATTTAATCCGGGGTGGAACATCAATGCTGAAGAAGTAAATCCTTTTGATGATATCAGGGTCATACAAGAAACCCTCCGCAAAAACGGAATTGAAATAATACACGAGGTTGATCCTGAATCAAAGGGACCAGCAAGTTTTATGGTGATAGATCCTGACGGCAATCCTATCCTTTTTGATCAGCATCGATAAATCGGGGACAATGAAACGCTAACATGGAGGCCACCAGACGGAGATTTTTTTGCCTTTGTTGGCCCTGTGGTTCACTCTTACGATATTGACTGGCTTAAACTCACGTTTGTGGGTTAAATTTAAGAATACCGGAAATCCAATGTTTCCTGCGTTAGGAATTAGATATACCACTACATTCTGTGTAGTGGTACAAATTAAGGCCCGTCCGGAGTTTGGATAGGCTGTTATTTTCCCTGGCAATCACGAAAATGTATAGGGAAAGGTATGATGCCCAGAAACCAAGCTTGCTTCTAATCCGCAACCACCTGTTCAATGTCTCTAACTATCTTGCCCATCTCCTCATTCACATCAATATTGAACCGACCCAGGCTGGTGACTGGACAGTGGAGATTATAGTCCAGTATTTTTTTCCAGATCTCCTCCAAGCGTTCACGGGTCTGGCTATAGAAGCGTTGCTTTTTATGTTCATAACGCTGCATGGCCCTGCTGCAGCGTTTTTCGCCCATAACCATCTCTGTGTACTTTTTAAAATCATCAACTGACTTGTTCAATTTAGACCGGAGGGCGTCAATTTCCTTGCCCAATTCCATCCAGTAGGGCAAAAAGCCGTTGTCCTTGAGGATTTTCAGTGCCATGTGCAGCCCATACGGATCATAGGAGGCATCTGTCAGGTTAAGCGGTTTGCCGATCCCCTCCAGGTTGTCGAATTCGCCCTGCTCCATAGCCTTTTTTAACATCGCTCCGACCAAATCGTGCTGCCGGGCCAGGAATTGAGCCCGGTCTACCTCAACTAAAAAGTCTTGTTTCCATGCTTTTTCGGATGCCTGGTGGGCAAGTTTCTGTAAAGGATCTTTTTCAGGTCTGGGTCGGCTCATAAATCTCCCCTCCATTTTGATACTCTGCCAGCAGTCTGCTTCTCGCCCAGGTATGCTTAATCTCAAAAGGTTGCCCAAACACCATCGATACAATTTCCTACCAAATCAAAGGAATCAAACTAAAACGTGTCTTGATGTAATAATCCTTATATCCTGACAGATCGCGTAACAGCACTTCTTCTTCTTTTTTTATCCTGAAAAGAACTGTAGGTATAAAGAGGCAGGAGAATAATAATCCCCAATAGGAGCCAAGGGCCAACGGAGTGAACAGTATCATTATCAGCAAACCCGTATACATAGGGTGTCGCACCATGGCGTAGGGCCCGGTTTTAATGACCTCTTGGTCTTTATCCACCTGTATGACTGTCGATGCATAACTGTTTTCCTTGAAAACCAGGAAGATCAATACATATCCCAATGAGACCAGAACATTGGCAGTGATCACAACCCAAACCGGTACTGCCGACCACTGATAACGGTAATCAAAACCTGGAATTATGACAGGAGAGATAAAAATGACAGAATGCGTATGATGCCCGGCTGTGGTTCTTTTTCTTTGACCTGCATCCGTCTTGATAACAGTCCGGGATCTTTTCTTAAAAAATAATTGGTGATATATAGCGTCATTGCAGAAATTATCGACCACCACATCCATGCCGGCCAAAACCTTAAGGAGCCTGCGGGGAGAAATAAGACCAGGCCCAACACGATCATAATTATCACCGGCAACAGATAGGCTTTTGATGGGGACAGATGGCTTTTGGTCGTCATGGTCATTTCTCCTCGCTTCAATTGTCCGTGGGAGCCCTATAACCGCATGGCCCAACTAATCAGTCTTCAGTCAATAGAAATTTATCAACCAGCTCCTGATATTTTAATTGGGCTGGTGACAAAACACCGGCCACCATATCCTGATACAGGCTGTTCATAGGTTTTTTCTTCCCTAGATGACTTAAAAGCAAATCCCTTACCTGAGGCATGCTTTTAATGAGTGCAGCCGATTCCCGGGCCAGTTTTTCAATCTGGGGATCATCTTCAGCCGCTTTCGCCAGCTGAGCATAACGGGCTCCATAATTCAGTGCCATTTCATAATCTTCAGGGTGCTCTTTGAAATACTCGGACAGAATGCGGAAGGGTTCCTGGTAATCCACATTCCATTGAAAATCATCCAGAATGCTGTTCACTTTTCGGTGCTGTGCATAGATTTCCGGGCAGGTCTGAGCGTATTTTTCTATCTGCTCTATCCCTAATATGTCGGTGATCATCTGAAAAGAAGGGGACGCGAAAACATCCTCATTCAAGAGCTCAATGTCTTCACCCAGTAAGGCGTCGATCTTTTCAATGCGGTCTTCCAGGATCTTCTTCTCATTTAACAGCTCGATTTTAAGTGCCTGCAGGGTCTCCCGCATAGTCGGGGTGTTTTGCAGATCGCCGATTACCTCCTTAATGCGATGCAGATCAAGCCCCAGTGATTTCAGGCGTTTGATCAAACGCATACGGTTAAGCTCCCCAGTTCCGTATAACCGGTATCCGCCCGCAGAGCGCTCAGGTTCGGGGAGCAAGCCAATCTTGTGATAATAAATGATAGTTTTCAGGGTGCTTCCGGTCAGCTTGATAAAATCACCGATTTTGATACGATTCTCCATCTCTATCCCACCTTACCGCAAGTATAAACTCGACCCTAAGGGTCGGGTCAATGCTATTTTCTCCGTTGGCCTGCCTTTTTTCATCATTTGTACACAATTTATTCAAAGATAATTGAAATTTTGCGGGTAATATATCATCAGAAATCCGCTCAATCAAGGTCATACTAAATAGGAGGGAACATCATGGTCGAACAGTTTACCAGGAATCAGGCAGTGTACCCAAATTCTCTTGAAACACCAATTATATAATCTTCTTAGATATAAAAAGGCCAACGAAAAGAACGTCCCTGTGCTGGATCCGGCCTTCCTCAATCGCTCACGTCCCTTTGTAGTTTCCCTTTGTTGTTTCAACTCGGGTATAATGATTGACAAGATAGTATGGAGGTGAGCTGAGGTGGCCATAAAGGAATTGGAATTGTTGAAGGTAGCGATATTGAACGAGGTCGAAGGTGAGACCTTTTACCGCCTGGCGGCCGAGCACCTGGGCCAGGGCGATATTCAGGCCTTATTGCTGCATCTGGCCGATGAAGAGGCCAAACATCAGGAGACCCTGCGCAAACTATACGCGGAACTGGCTGCGGGTAAGGAAGCTGCGGTAGAAGGCCTTAACCTTGACCGTACCCCTTCTACCGGCATCTTCGACCTCATGAAGCTGGGCCGGGTCAACAGCAACCTGGAAATATCAGTGGTCAGTACCGGGATATTGATGGAAAAAGCCTCTATGGATTATTATAATCAGGCCGCAGAGCAGAGCGAATCAAAGGCGATCAAGGATTTATGCCAGTACCTCGCCAGATGGGAACGCGAACACCTGGAAAAATTGGAAAAGATCTATGATTATCTTCAGGCTGAATGGTTTGAGGCCCAGGGTTTTTCCACATCTTAAGCCTGGGTTTGGCTCAAGCCATCGGCCTTTATGAATCACTGGTGATCGGATAAACTTATCCGACGGCGCAATTTATGGAGTTTAATAAAAAGGTTGCCTGGTTGACATAATCAGCAGGGGGACAGGTTTGTTGACCATCCTGTCCCCCTGATAAATGCTGGGCTTTTTCTTCTACACTGGCTTTCTTGCGAAAGCTGCAGATAATCAGGCGTCCCCGCTGCCTTCCACCTTCAGCTGCAGTGTGTCATCGGGAGCGGTAATAAGCACATTGTTTCCCGGAGCGATAGCCCCGCTGATAATCTGCCTTGATAAGGCGGTTTCAATCTCCTGCTGAATCAGCCTTTTTAGAGGCCGGGCCCCGTAATGAGGATCATAACCCCGCTTGGCCAGGTATTTGAGGGCTGATTTGTCCCAGCTTAAAAGACCCTGCATGTTTTCGCGGAAGCGCCAGGCCAGCTTCTTCAACAGCATATCGGCGATTCTCTCGATCTGTTCCTCTTCCAGGGCATGAAACACTATGATTTCATCCACCCGGTTTAAGAACTCGGGCCTGAAATTCATCTTGAGCAAATCCAATACCCTGCTGCGCATCTCATCATAACTGCCCCCGCTGTGTGCGAAATGCAGTATCTCCTGACTGCCGATGTTGGAGGTCATGATGATGATGGTATTGCGAAAATCGACCGAACGGCCTTTGCCATCAGTCAACCTGCCGTCGTCCAGAATCTGCAGCAGTATATTGAAAACATCATGATGGGCCTTTTCGATCTCATCAAAAAGCAGTACTGAATAAGGTTTGCGCCTTACCGCCTCGGTGAGCTGCCCGCCTTCTTCATAGCCCACATATCCCGGCGGGGCACCGATGAGCCGGGCTACGCTGTGTTTTTCCATGTACTCCGACATATCCAGCCTGACCATGTTGCGTTCATCGTCAAACAGGGCTTCGGCCAGGGCTTTGCTCAATTCCGTCTTGCCCACCCCGGTGGGACCCAAGAAAATGAAACTGCCTACCGGGCGATTGGGGTCTTTCAATCCGGCACGGGAGCGCAAAACCGCGTCAGCCACCGCCTCTACGGCCTCATTCTGGCCTACTACCCGCTCGTGCAGGATGTCATCCAAATGCATCAGCTTTTCGCGCTCGCCTTCCATCAGGCGGCTCACCGGTATGCCGGTCCAGCGGCTTACCACCCGGGCGATATCCTCTTCATCGACTTCCTCTTTGATCAAACGGTGCATCTGGTTTTCCGCCATACGGGCTTCCTCTTTTTCCAACTCCCTTTCCAGCTGATTGAGGCGCCCGTATTTCAGCTCGGCTATGCGGTTTAAATCGTATTCCCGCTCGGCTTTTTCTATTTCATTGCGGCATTCCTCGATATCGCGCTTGATCTGCCGCAGCCGGGCAATGGCCTCCTTTTCCATCTGCCACTGGCTTTTCAGCACATCGGCTTCGCTGCGCAGATCCTGCAGCTGTTTGAGGATGTTGTTCAGCCTTTCTTTGGAGGCCGGATCTTTCTCCTTTTCCAAAACAGCCGCTTCTATCTCCAGCTGCATGATGCGGCGCGTGATCTCATCCAGTTCAGTCGGCATGCTGTCGATCTCGGTGCGCAGCCGGGCAGCCGCTTCATCCATCAGGTCTATAGCCTTGTCCGGCAGGAATCGGTCCGAGATATAGCGATCGGACAAAACCGCGGCTGCAACCAGTGCCGCGTCCTGTATACGCACCCCGTGGTGTACTTCATAGCGTTCTTTCAAGCCCCTCAATATGGAGATGGTGTCCTCCACCGAAGGGGGATTGACAAATACCGGCTGGAAACGGCGTTCCAGGGCAGCATCCTTCTCCACGTGCTTGCGGTACTCATCCAGGGTGGTGGCCCCAATAGCCCGCAGTTCCCCGCGGGCCAGCATGGGTTTTAAGAGATTGCTGGCATCCATAGCCCCTTCAGCAGCCCCGGCACCGATCACGGTATGCAGCTCATCGATAAACAGGATCACCGCACCGCTGGAATCCTGCACCTCTTTTAAGACCGCTTTGAGCCGCTCTTCAAATTCTCCCCGGTATTTGGCCCCGGCCACCAGGGCCCCCATATCCAGGGATATGATCTGTTTGCCTTTTAGGCCTTCAGGCACATCCCCGGCCACTATCCTTCTGGCCAGTCCTTCTGCGATGGCGGTTTTGCCTACCCCCGGCTCGCCGATCAGAATCGGGTTATTCTTGGTACGGCGGGAGATGATCTCTATCACCCGGCGAATCTCTTCATCCCGGCCGATAACCGGGTCCAATTTCCCTTCGCGGGCCAGTTTGGTCAGGTCTCTGCCGTAACGGCTCAAAGCCTCATAGCTTTCCTCAGGATTCTCGCTGGTCACCCGCTGTGAACCGCGCACCGCCCGCAGGGCGTTGAAAATCTGGTCACGGTTCAATCCCATGGTCTGCAGCAGGTTTTTGAGATCGTTTTCCCCTTCAGTGAGCAAAGCCAGCAGAATGTGCTCCACACTGACATAATCGTCTTTTAAGAGCTGGGCTTCTTTTTCCGCCTGGCTCAATACCCGGGCCAGGGAAGAGCTCATGAACACCTGGCCTTCATATCCATAAACGGCTGGGATTTTCTCCAACAGCCGGTTCAATTGCTGGTCAAAAGCATGGAGATTTATGCCTGCTTGTTGCAGCAAGCGCGGCACAATTCCCTCTTCCTGGGTTATCAAAGCCTTTAGCAGGTGCTTGCTGTTTACTTCCTGATGATGCTTCTCAGCTGCCAGCTGATGGGCTTCGGAGAGGGCCTGCCGCGATTTTTGGGTAAGACGTTCAATATTCATGCAATCACCTCATTTCCTCAAGCGTTCTATTTCGTCCTCTAAAGACTCGATCCGCTCCAACAGATCCACTATTATAGCTGCTGCATTAATACTTACCCCCAGCCTGCGCCTGATGCGCATAATCCGCGAAATCCGCGTTAAGCAGCAGAAATCGATGCATTGATTCTTGATTTCGACAATACCGAGCTCTGCCAGTAACTGCAGGAAATCTGGATGTATATCGATTTGTGATAATGGCATCGCTTCTCCTTCGTCATGGAAGCACACTCTGAAGAGGCTCATAATACTCTCCTACCTTTTTCGAATCTCCTGTAGTCGCCTGTATAGTTCGCGTTCCTCGTCACTCAAATCACGCGGTATATCTATTTTTATCCTCACGTACTGGTCACCCCGGGTTCCATCTTTCTTGGGCAATCCTTTACCCTTGATGCGCATGCGCCGCCCGTTGTGGCTCCCTGCCGGAACCGTCATGGTAATATTGCCCTCCAGGGTGGGCACCGACACTTTATCTCCTAAGACTGCCTGTTCCGGGGTGATGGTCAGCTCGGTTTCAACGTCGCTTTCCTGTAGTTTGAACAGCGGATGGGGCAGGATGTTGACCTTTAGATGCAGATCACCCCGGGGACCCCCGTTAATCCCTGCTCCACCCTGTCCTTTGAGGCGGATACGGCTGCCCTGATATACCCCGGCAGGGATATTGACCTGCAGGGTTTTACGCTCCGGTACCGAACCAGTGCCGCCGCAGCCCGGGCAAAAGCCCTGCTCAGTAAAGCCCTGACCGCGGCATTCCGGGCAGGTTGAAGCGCTGCTGATGGTAAAGGTTCTGGTGCCGCCGTGCAAGGCCTCTTCCAGGGTGATGTCAATCTGGCTTTCCACATCCTCGCCGCGCATAGGCCGATCATAGAAAGCGCCAAAATCGCTCCTGGCCTGCCGGTTGCGGCGGGCCCCACCGAATAACACCTCGAAGAAACTGCTGAATCCTCCCAGATCGGCGGGATCAAAATCGGTGGTGTAAGTATAGAAGGCTTCACTGCCGGGTGGGGGAGTGAATTGGTCCCCCGCCCGCCAGTTGCTGCCCAGGCGATCATATTTGGCCCTTTTTTCGGGGTCGCTCAATACCTCATAGGCTTCATTTATCTGTTTGAATTTCTCTTCGGCTTCCTCTTTCTTTTTCCCGGTGTGCAGGTCAGGATGCCATTTCCGTGCCAGTTTGCGATAGGCCGCCTTGATCTGCTTGGCATCAGCGTCGCGCTCCACCCCCAGAATCTGGTAGTAATCCTGATATTGCACTGCCATAATTAACTGCCTCCATCAGCTGGATGTTTTATTTTTCTTCATATTCGGCATCAATGATATCGTCGCTGTCAGCTTGCGCAGCTCCACCGGGCTGTGAGGCCTTGGCTCCCGCATTGGCCATGACCGCAGCGGCCTGGTTCAACTCATTCATCAGTTCATCCAGGGTGGCCACCGAACTGCCGTCTTTGATGGCCTGTTTAAGCTGCTCCAGTTTGGCCTCCAGCCTGGCTTTATCAGCGGTGGGGAGTTGGTCGGCAACACTGTTTAGCTGCCGCTCCACCTGATATACCAGGGCATCGGCCTGATTGCGCTTCTCCGCCTCTTCGCGTCGCCTGCGGTCCTCGGCCTTGAAAGCCTCGGCTTCGTTGATCATCTTTTCAATCTCGCCTTTATCCAGATTGGATGAGCCGCTGATGGTAACCTGCTGTTCCTTGCCGGTGCCCTTATCTTTGGCGGTGACCTTCAGAATACCGTTGGCATCGATATCAAAGGTAACCTCAATCTGCGGAATACCCCTTGGAGCCGGCGGAATGCCTTCCAGCTTGAACTGGCCCAAGGAGCGGTTGTCACGGGCCATTTCGCGTTCGCCCTGCAGGACATGGATATCCACCGCCGGCTGATTGTCTTCGGCAGTGGAGAATATTTCGCTGCGGCGTACCGGGATGGTGGTATTGCGCTCGATAATCCTGGTCATGATACCGCCCATGGTTTCTACTCCCAGGGACAGTGGGGTCACATCCAACAAGACCACATCCTTGACCTCACCGGACAATACCCCGGCCTGAATAGCTGCGCCGACTGCCACCACCTCGTCCGGGTTAACGCCCATGTTGGGCTTCTTGCCGGTTATCTCTTCAACTATCTTCTGTACCACCGGCACCCGGGTAGAGCCCCCTACCAGAATGACCTCGTCAATATCCCGCGGGCTCAGGCCTGCATCGGCCAACGCGGTTTGGATCGGTCCACGCAGCCTTTCTACCAAATCATGCACCAGATCTTCAAATTTGGCCCGGGTAAGTTTCATATCCAGGTGTTTGGGGCCGTCGGCATCTGCGGTGATAAAGGGCAGGCTGATCTGGGTTTCCAGCACGCTGGAAAGCTCCACTTTGGCCTTTTCAGCCGCCTCAGTGAGGCGCTGCAGGCTTTGTTTGTCTTTCCTCAGATCGATGCCGTAATCCTTTTTGAATTCCTCCGCCAGCCAATCCACAATGGCCTTGTCAAAATTGTCTCCTCCCAGATGGGTATCCCCGCTGGTGGCTTTTACCTCAAAAACCCCGTCTCCGACCTCCAGTATGGATACGTCGAAAGTGCCGCCCCCCAGGTCGAAGACCAGAATGGTCTCATTGTCCTTCTTATCCAGGCCGTAAGCCAAGGCGGCGGCGGTGGGCTCGTTTATTATGCGCAATACATTCAGCCCCGCTATTCTCCCGGCATCTTTGGTGGCCTGGCGCTGGGCGTCGTTGAAGTATGCCGGTACGGTGATAACCGCATCGACCACCTTTTCTCCCAGGTAATTGGCGGCATCTTCAACCAGCTTGCTCAGTACCATGGCCGAAATCTCTTCCGGGGCGTAAAGCTTGTCGTCAACCTTAAAGCGGACTGCGTCATTGGGCCCGGCGACAACCTGGTAAGGGACCAGTTTGCGCTCATCTTCAACCTCTTTAAAACGCCGTCCCATAAATCTTTTTACTGAGTAAAAGGTTTTTTCAGGATTCAAGGCTCCCTGGCGCTTGGCAACCTGTCCCACCAGGCGGCCTTTCCCCTCTTTAAATGCAACTACCGAAGGCGTTGTTCTGGATCCTTCGGCATTTATTATAACCGTGGGGTTACCCCCTTCAATTACTGCAACCACAGAGTTGGTTGTACCAAGGTCAATTCCAACTGCTTTGGCCATTTGTGCACCTCCTCAAGTAATCGTAAGACCAATTCGCATTGAAATACTGATATGCTATTAAAAACCCGGTTAATTCATCAACCTTGCTCAGTCACCAGCTTTCCTGTATCTGTATTTATTATAAAAGCGGTTCAGTCAATAGTCAATAAAGGTCAAAGATATTTATACAGATTTTTGCCTTTATCTACAAGGGATTTTTAGTAGTATTGCAGCATCCCCTGTACTATGTCGCGAAATACCGGGGCAGCGTTCTGGCTCCCGCTTTCACCGTCTTCGACTAAGACTACAATGGCAAAACGGGGATCGTCAGCAGGGAAATAGCCGCCAAACCAGGCATTGAGAATTTCCCGCGGAGGGGTGGTCTCCTCATCGAGAATGCCAGTCTGGCTGGTGCCGGTTTTCCCTGCTACGGGCACTTCCGGTACGGCTGCGCTCTGGCCGCTCCCCTCCGTAATCACCTTTTCCATCAGCTGTCGTACCAAAGCGGAGCTTTGGGGGCTGATGACCCTTTGTTTGGGCTGATCGGGAAAGGTCTCGGTTCTGCCCTGTTGATCCACGCAGTAGCGCACTAAAGAAGGTGCTTTCCACAGGCCCTGATCAGCTATGGTGGCTATCATAGAGGTCAACTGCAAAGGGGTCAGCATCACCCCTTTTTGCCCCACACAGGCATTTCCCAGAGCGGCCGGCCCGCCTTCAATAAGCACATAGCTGTAATCACTGTCAGCCACATATCCCTGCAGGGTTTCATCAGTGAGATGAAAACGCTCCACATATTTCATCACATTATTCCTGCCCAAAGCCTCTCCAATAGCGATGAAACTGGGATTGCAGGAGCGGGTAAAGGCAGTGGTCAAATCAATTCGCCCATGCCCTTCTTTTTTTAGGCAGGGGATGGCCACCTCGGGACTGAAATCATAGGCCCCGTCGCATTCAAAATAGTCATCGGGGCTGATGACCCCCTCCTCCAGAGCGGCTGCAGCTATCAGTATTTTAAACAGTGAGCCGGGGTGATACCTGCTCAGGGCCCGGTTGGTAAGCGTGCTGTAGGGATCGCTGGCAATGATCAGCCCGATATCATCATAGGGATTGAAACTGGGCCTGCTGGCCATGGCCAGAACCTGCCGGGTGTCAATGTCCATCACCACTGCGGCCCCCTGGTCCACATGCCGGTTCATGGCGTTTTCAACCACTTCCTGAATGCGCCGGTCAATGGTCAAAACCACCCGGGCCCGGGTGTTGCCCTGCACCTGGCGCAGTTTGAACATCAGCCCTTCTATCGCCGTATTGCGGGCGTCCAGCGTTGTAACCAGTTCCCATTCGGAGGCGGAGTGGGCCAGAATATGATCATACAGCTTTTCTATGCCTGAAAGCCCGCTGCTGCCGGTAGGGCCTACATACCCTAATATGTGCGCCATAAAGCCGTCATCGCGGTATCTTTTTATCACCGGAGCCACTATTACCCCTTTTATATCCAGGCCCTCAAGGGCTTTAAGCTCCTCATCGTTCAGATGGGAGGCTATCCTTACCAGCAAGTCGTTTTCGACTGCAAGCCGGCTCAGGCTGTGCTTGATTTCCTGCAAAGTGTCATCATTGAGATGGGGCATTAGGAGGGATTCTACCCGGATCAGGGCTGCCTTCAGATCGCCGCCGGCAGCATAGTGAGTCTTTATCACCCCGGGTATGGCATATAATGCATAATCATAGGTGGTGTCGGTAAGGGGGATGCCGTTGCGGTCCAGGATAACGCCCCGGGGGTATTCCTTCAGCTCTGCGGTCTGGCTTCTCATGCGCACTGCCGCCTGGGCCAGCTTGCGACCGTTTATCACCTGATCCCAGGCCAGCTTGCCGGCCAAAAAAGCGAAAAGCAACAGCATTAAAAACGCCAGCGTGGCAATGCGTCGGCGCACTGCAAAGCCCCCTTATCCTGCCTTTAAATCTAGCTTGTTCTCCTGTGAAGGGGCTTATTCAGCAGGTTCGTTTTGGATGGAAATCTTGAAAGGCATGCTGCTCAAGATGTGCAACAAATCCTGGCGGGTGTCAGCTGTTCCCCGTATTACCACCAGTCCGGTATGGCGGTCTACGGTGGATAAGACCCCCAGGTGCTCATAACCCTCGATGAGCTTGTTCAACAAATCTATATGGGCGGGATCAACCCTCAACCAGATATTGCCCGAATCATTCTGCATGGCCTCTACTCCTTACCACCCGGCGCAAAATGGAGTTGGGTATAACCGGCTCAGCGGAGGGTATCCAAACCCGCTGCCGGGCATGGCGGGCACGATCCAGGGGGTTTCCCTCATGGTCATAAAGCCGGGTCAAAGCCAACTTTCTAATATCTCCTGGCGGGATCATTATCTCCAAATCTTCACCCGGCCCGAAATTGGCCCTCTGTTCGACCTCTATCCTGCTTCCCTGGTGATCATAGCCTTTAACCATCCCGCAGAATTCGAAATGAGGTCCTTTAAGAGGCATTTTGGCGGTGTCCTGCAGCTCATCAGCAGGCCCGTCAATAAACCCGGTGGTATATGGGCGGGTGGCAATGCCCTGCAGTTCCAGGTGCCAGGCATGCAAATCCTCCAGCGAATAAGCAGAGCGTTCGCTTAGCCATTTATCGATGGCCTGGCGATACACGCGGGCGGTCACCGCTGTATAGAGCGGGCTTTTCATGCGCCCTTCCACCTTAAAGGCATCAACCCCGGCCTCAATCAGCTGCGGTATATAATCCAGCAGGCACAGGTCGCGGGAGTTCAATATATAGGTGCCGTGCTCATCTTCTTCAATAGGAAAGTATTGTCCGGGGCGCTTCTCTTCCTGCAGTGCATAGCGGTAACGGCAGGAATGGGCACAAAGGCCGAGATTGGCGCTGCGTCCGGTCATATAATATGACAACAGACAACGCCCCGAATAAGCTGCACACATCGCCCCGTGGATGAAGACCTCGATTTCCACCCCCACCTGGGCTTTGATATCAGCTATCTCATCCAGGGCCAATTCCCGGGCCAGGACAATGCGCCGGGCTCCCATCTCCTTAAATATTTCAGCGCTGGCATAATTGGTCACATTAGCCTGGGTGCTGACCGTGAGCGGAATATGGGGCACATATTGCCTGGCCAGTTTGATAACCCCCGGATCGGAAACGATCAGGCCGTCTACATCAAGCTCCCCAAGCTTCTCCAGATAGGGGGGCAATTCCTGCAGGTGGCGGTTATGAGCCAGTATATTTACCGCCACATAGACCTTTTTGCCCATAGAGTGGGCAAAATTCACCCCCTGGGCGAGATCAGCCAGGTCAAAGTTCCTGGCATAGGCCCGCAGGCTGTACTCCTGGCCGCCCACATATACCGCATCCCCACCAAACAGCAAAGCGGTGTGCAGTTTTTCCAGGTCACCGGCCGGCATTAACAGCTCCGGCCGCACAACGGGCCGGAGTTGCACTGCAGCGTCAGATTCAGTTGGCGTAACGGCGTTGGGCTGCCAGGTGCTCAGCGAAGGTAGCGGTGAATTCATGACTGCCATCTCCTCGGGCAACATAGTATAGAAAATCGTGTTTTTCCGGTGCCAGGGCGGCTTGGATGGAGGCCTTACCTGGGCAGGCTATCGGCCCGGGCGGCAGGCCGGGGTAAAGGTAGGTATTATAGGGCGAGTTAACCTTTAAGTCAGCATATGTAACCACAGGTTTGTTGGTACCCAGACTATACAGTACAGTGGCATCTATCTGCAGGAGCATGTTTCTTTCCAGGCGGTTCTTTATTACCCCGGCTATCCTGGCCCTCTCGGCAGCTACCTGGGCTTCTTCCTCTATCAAGGACGCTGTTGTTATCACTTCCAGCACATCGCGATTCTGCGCCTTGGCTAACTGCGCGAATTGCTCGTTCCATACCCTTTCAAAGCGGGTCAGCATTATATTTATTATCTCCCGGGCGGTGGTGGATTCATCGAAAGCATAGGTATCAGGGAAGAGAAAGCCCTCCAAAGGCTGCTTTACTGATGAAGGCTGGTTTTTCAGAAAAGGGAAGTCATAATCATCACTGCTAACCTGTTGCCATTCTTCAGGGCTGCATATGCCCTTGCTGACCAGCAGCTCACCTATCTGGGCAACAGTGTAGCCTTCGGGTATGGTTAAGGACAGCAGCACCACCCTGCCCTCGGCAATAGCAGCGGCGATTTCCTCCAAGCCCTGACTTCTGGAAAAACGATAATGGCCTGCTTTGAGCTGGCTGTCCAGGCCCTTCTGCCGGCAGTAGGCCACAAAGAAATCCTCGCTGCGGATCAATCCCTGCGCTTTCAATAAGGCTGCAATCTCAGCTGCGTTGCTGGCCGGAGGGATATGAATATCTATCCCCTTGACATCCGTGGGGTCTATGGGCTGATACTGCTGGGATATGAGCTGTCCACCCAAAAGGCCCAGGCTCAGCAATATCAATACTGCCGCCAGCATCAATATGGTATTCTTCTTGCGCATAAGCTTGATTTCACTCATTTCAATCATCCTGACCCGTTTCCATCGCTTGTCCTTCGGATTCAGGTTCCACATCTGCTGGCTCGCTATCATCATCGGCGGGGGGCTCAGGCGGATCTGCTGGGCCGGGATCGCTATCAGCGTCGTCCTTGACTTCATCTTCTTGAGGTGGATCCGAAGGCCTTTCTTGAGCCGGCAGCTCCGGCCCAACAAAAACCAGCTTATTCAAAGGTTTGTAATAATCCCGGGACAGCTGCTCGGTTGATATGGTCTCACCTTTTTCATTAAGATAGCTGCGAAAAGAACGCACTATGTATCCGGGTGCTCCGCTGTGATCCAGTTTTTCTGTTCCCGGCTGCATATCCGGTTTTAATTCGCGTACCTCCTGAAAGGGGATCACCTGATCGATGACATAGCTCAGTTTAATATTTTTCTTGTAGGCCAGATTGCCATATATGGTGATGGTGAGCTTGCCTCCTCCCGCTAAGGCCCGGATATAGATGGGGCTGTCAGTGTTGTTCCTGAAGCGGAAGTCCTGCAGTCCGTAGGCTACCGTGGCGTCCAGTCCGGGTGGGATGTAGGCCACCGCCAGACCATGGTTATAGCGCTCCACTATTTCCAATCCGGCCAGCAGGACCGCATTGTACAGCGTTGAAGATACCTGGCATATGCCGCCCCCGGTACCGGGTTCGAATCTGTCCCCAACTATGATCAGGGCGTCCCGGTATCCGGTAACACCGGTACGCGGACCTACAGTCTGGTTAAAGGTGAAAACCTGCCCCGGCTTTACCATCACCCCGTTTATTATGTTGGCAGCTTTGGTGAGATTATGGGTGCGGTCTACCTCATATACTTTATACCAGGTGGTATATGTGGACAGTTCCCCCATTCCCGCCAGATCACTGGCCAGCACGGCTGGATAATTGTCCTTCATCTTGAGCGGAATTTCCAGTGCGGAAAACGCATCCCATTCGGCTGGCATCTGTGCCCAGGTACTGTCATGGTCGATCTCTTTACCTATTTTCTCCGGTACCACTACCAGGCCTTGGTTTCTGTCTACCTCCAGATAGGCATCCTCTGCCGGGGTTCCCAGGGCTTCCTGCCATTCTGTCAGCAACTGCTGCACAACCTCGGCTCGATACTCAACCGGCACTGAATACTCCACCTTTTTTCTGCCCAAGAGGCTGGATGCTTTGGAGAGCCAGTCCCGCGCTCTCTCCTGCGAATAAGCCTCATGGACCACTTTCTCCACTTCAACCGGAAAAGTCAATGCCCCCAGGGTGGTTTCATAGCGGTAGCTTCCGCTGGTGAAAACCACCGGTTGCTGGTAAGCCTGGCTGATCCGCTTTTGTACCGCTTCGATGGCCTCTGTGCTGTTGTAGCCTGCCACTGTAGCATTGGCTATGGTGACTCCGGGAAGAAAACGCTGTTTGCTGGCATAAGCTTGCCAATAAAAAAAGCCTGCTGCTGACATTATGCCCAAAATAAGGATAATTACCCAGACTACGGCCTTCTTTAATCTTGTATCAAACTGTATCGCAGACAAAAACCCTTCCCCCAAAGCCTGATTTAGTCCTCAGCTATTACGATTATATTACATTTGCTGGGCAGTATGCTATCTAATGGGCAACATAAAAAAGAAGCCCTTAAGGCTTCTTTTCGGATTGACATCAGAGGCCTTCGTTGTCTACCAATTCCTGCCAGGCATCGGCTACCATTTCCCACTCTTCCTCATCTTCAATGTCGCTCAGGAATTCGGCGCCTTCTTCATCGTAAACCACTTTGAGTATGATCACTTCGCATTCCTCTTCGTCTTCTTCATCCAGGGGGATGAGTACGCGGTAAAAATTGTCCTCGATCTCCAGTTCAGCTAACAGCTCAAATTGATGTTCTATGCCTTCGTCATCAACCAGAACGAGTACTGGATAATCATCATCCAAAAGGTCTCCATCGTGCATCAGAGTCACCTCTTTCTAAAAGCTATTGACATTCTATAGTTTATTGTGGTTTTCGTCAAACCAACTTTCTCGCCTGTGGCTGTCCAGGTAGGCCTGCAATATGTGAGCGGCTGCCAGTTTATCGATCACCCGCTTGCGCTTGCGGCGAGAGACATCGGCAGCCAGGAGGGTACGTTCAGCACTTTTGGTGGACAATCTTTCATCCCAAAACTCAACTGCAAGCCCGGTAACAGCGGATAATTGCTCTGCAAAGCCCTGCACCAGCTGCGCTCGTGGGCCGATGCTGCCATTCATGTTGAGCGGCCAGCCGACCACGATCCTGGTGACCTGGTTTTCATGGCAGATTCGAGCCAGATGGGCAAAATCCTGGGCTGGATTAGTGCGTACGATTACTGCATGCGGTTGGGCTGTCCAGCCCAGAGGATCGCTTATTGCCACCCCGATACGCTTGTCACCGACATCCAATCCCATTACTCGCATAATACACCCTGGTCTTTCACCATCTGCTTGACCTACTTCCCCAGGTAGTCCCTGATCAAAACCTCCATGATCTCATCACGATCCACTTTGCAGATAAGGCTGCGGGCTTCCTTGTGACTGGTGATATAAGCCGGGTCGCCGGAAATCATATAACCTACCAGCTGGTTTATCGGATTATAGCCTTTTTCCTCCAGGGCCTGGTGAACTGACTGCAGAATGGATTTGACCCTTTCCTCACCATCTTTGGCCAGACTGAAACTCACCGTGTTCTTAGGTTCTTGCGCCATGTTATAATCCCTCCCCAAGTACTCTTTCGGCTTGGGCTCGATATAATCCTTTTATTTACAGCAGAAGATTTTCAACCGCCTGGCGGGCAGCATTCAAGGCATCTTCTATCTTGTCCGTGTCTTTGCCTCCGGCCTGGGCCATATCCGGCCTGCCGCCGCCTCCCCCTCCGGTGACCCGGGCTGCTTCGGCTACGATTTTACCGGCATGCAGGCCTTTTTCAACCAGATCCTTGCTGACGAAACATACCAGCGAAACCTTATCTTTGTTGGCCGTAGCCAGAAGCACTACTGCACTGCCCAGTTTATCCTTGAGCATCTCCGCGTTCTGCCTCAGTGTATCGGGATCCTGCCCGCTTACCTGCGCGATGAGGATATGACTGTCGCCCCGCTGATAAGCCTGGGCCAACAAGTCCTCACTGCCACTGCGCGCGATCTGGGCTTTCAAGGCCTCGATCTCCCGCTCCCGTTCTTTCAGCGTACGGGTCATGGCCTCGATGCGGTTGCTCACCTCGCGCTCCGTAGTCTTTAAGAGGCTGGCAGCCTTTTTGATCTCCTGCTCTATTCCCTGTAAGTAATTGAGGGCTGAGTGCCCGGCCACGGCTTCAATCCTGCGCAAACCGGAACCTATGCTGCCCTCGCTCAATATCTTGAACAAGCCGATCTGGCTGGTATTTTTGACATGGGTTCCACCGCACAGTTCCAGGCTGTAGTCTCCTACCTGCACCATGCGTACCTGATCGCCGTATTTTTCCCCAAATAAGGCCATAGCCCCCATATTGCGAGCTTCCTCCAGGCTTTTAACCGAGGTTTCTACCGTATAAGCCTGCCATATGGCTTCATTGACCAGGCGTTCGATGGTCTCAATTTCCTGTTCAGTCAAAGCGGACAGATGGGAGAAATCGAAACGCAGGCGGTCAGGTTCCACCAGAGAGCCCTTTTGCTGCGCATGTTCGCCGAGCACGGTTTGCAGGGCCTTGTGCAAAAGGTGCGTGGCGGTATGATGGCGGGCTGTGGCCAGCCGGGCTTCGCTTTGCACCTCCAGGGCAACCTTTTCGCCGACGGTCAGGGTGCCTTTCAAAGTACCCAGATGAACAATCCAGGACCCGACCTTCTGCACATCATCAACATGCATTTTGCCATCCGCACCGGCTATCACTCCCCGGTCAGCAACCTGCCCGCCGCTTTCTGCATAGAAAGGGGTAACGGAGGTTATAGCTATGATAGGGCCGTCCTGCGCAGCGCTTACCAATTCGCCGTCCTTTATCAAAGCCAAAAGCTCAGCCTGATCGGTCAAGGTGTTATAGCCGGTGAATTCAGTAGGAACGGTCTGGTTCTGGGTCAACAGCTCGGAGATCATTATCTCGCGCGCCCAGGCCTCGCCGCCTTTGCTGGCCTGACGGGCCCTTTCGCGCTGCATGTTCATCTGTTCATTAAAGCCCTCCCGGTCAACCCTGACCCCGTTTTCCTCAGCCATATCCTCGGCTGAATCCAGGGGGAAACCATAAGTGTCATAAAGCATGAAGGCTTCAGCCCCGCTCATTACCTGGCGACCTTCCTTTTTCATGTTTTTGATAATTTCCTCGGCCTTTTTCAAACCTTCGTTGAGGGTTACCAGGAAGCGCTGCTCCTCCAGTTTTATGACCTCTTTAACGAACTCTTTGCGCTTCAGCAGTTCAGGATAGGCATCCTTCATGATTTCGCACACTACATCGACGATTTTATAGAGAAAGGCCTCTTCCAGTCCCAAAACCCGGCCGAAGCGGACCGCACGCCTCAATATACGGCGCAAAACATAGCCGCGCCCGTCATTGCTGGGCAGCACCCCATCGCTGATCAAAAAGGTGCAGGCCCGGCTGTGGTCAGCTATCACCCTGAAGGGGAAACCTGCTTCCCCGCGGTCATAAACCCTGCCGGTCATTTCTTCAATATATTTGATTATGGGTACAAACAGATCGGTGTCAAAATTGCTCTCCACCCCCTGCAGCAGGGAGCTGAGCCTTTCCAAACCCATGCCGGTGTCAATGCTCGGTTTGGGCAATGGGGTCAGGTTTCCGCTTTCATCGCGGTTAAACTGCATAAACACCAGATTCCACACTTCCAGGAAGCGGTCACAATCACACTTGCCGATAGCGCACTCTTCAGCCTGACAGGCATACTCCGGACCACGATCGTAATGGATTTCGCTGCAGGGACCGCACGGCCCGGTATCACCCATAGCCCAGAAATTGTCTTTCTCCCCCAGGCGGATGATGCGTTCCGGGCTGACCCCGGCCACCTCCTGCCACAGGGCATGAGCTTCGTCATCATCGGTGAAGATGGTAATCCACAGTTTTTCCCGGGGCAGCCTGGCCACCTCGGTCAGAAACTCCCAGGCGTAAGCAATAGCCTCGCGCTTGAAATAGTCTCCGAAAGAGAAATTCCCGAGCATTTCGAAAAACGTATGGTGCCGGGCGGTTCTGCCTACCGTATCCAAATCATTATGCTTGCCCCCGGCCCGCACACACTTCTGCGCCGTAGCCGCCCGGGTGTAGGGCCGCTTATCCAAACCCAGGAATACGTCTTTAAACTGGTTCATACCCGCATTGGTGAACAACAGCGTAGGGTCGTCAATGGGTACCAGTGATGAGCTTTCCACCACCGTATGTCCCTTTTCCTTAAAGAATTCGAGGAAAGTCTTTCTTATCTCACTGCTTTTTTTCACTAGAGGCCTCCTCCATCCCGAAGAAAGTACTGGTATAGTATATTTTCATGGAAAAACCAAGCTGCTGTCAACTTATCGCCACCATAAAGTGCGCTGGGAGCAATTTACATAAGCGGTTTATTATTCTGCTATTTTAAGATAAGCCCAGTGCAACAGCACTTTTAGTACCGCCGCAGCCGGCAGGGCCAGAATTATGCCCCATAAGCCGAACAAAGTCCCTCCTGCCAGTACCACGAATATGATCAGCAAAGGGTGCATACCTAATTTTTGACCAATTACCCGGGGAGTAAACAGGTGAGCATCCAATTGCTGGATAATAACCATTCCCAGGGCCATATACACAGCCAGCTTAAATGACACGCTCCATGCCAGCAGCACAGCCGGTATGCCGCCCAGCAGCGGCCCGAAATAGGGCACCAGGTTGGTGACAGCCGCCACAATGCCGATGATCGTAGGGAAGGGTACCCCCAGCAGGGCAGCCAGTCCCCCGGTTAAAAGCCCCACCATTATCGCCACCAGGAAATACCCTTTTATAAACTCGGCCATTATGCGGTCAATCTCCTGGCACAAAATAAGCAGTTGCGTGCGTCCCCGCGGTGGCAGCAGGTTAAGAAAACCGTCCCTGATCTTCTCCCAGTCCACCAGTATATGAAAGGCCAGAAGCGGGGCAAAAACTATAGCCAGTATGCGGTTTAACAAATGATACCAGGTGTTGATAAAATTCTGCAAGCTGTTGTATATGCCGGTTTCGATCTGCCTGAGGTTGTTTTCGATAAAAACTTGCAGGCGTTCCGGTTTGGGTATGCCGTCCATTTGTGCGGCTATTCTTTGTATATCGCTTACGCACTGGGGATAGATTTTGGCCAGGTCTCCTATTTCAGCGGCAGTAATCGGCACCAGCCAATAAACTAAAGCTGCCAGGCTCAAAGCCAGCAGGCCATATATGAGCAGTATAGCCATAGCCCGCTTCATCCCGCGCTTTTCCAGTTCATTCACGGGTCGATAGAGAAAATAGGCCAGTACCCCGCTGATGCCAAAAGCATAGAGAACTTCGCGAACCCGGTACAAAAAATAGAGGGTGGCGGCTGCCAGCAGAAAAAAAAGAATATAGCGCCAACCCCTAATCCTGTAAAGGGACACCTTTCATCTCGCTTTCCATATCGGGATCAGTGTCGCCCCACATGCTGCCGACGGTATTGTCCACAGCCTGTTTGGACCTGCTGATAATACGGCTGCCTACCCGGTACAGCTCACTCTTCTGGTTATAATATATCGCTGTAGCTGCGGCTCCCAGGACAGCACCAAGCATCATAAGGCCCCAATTATTATGACGGCGTCTGCGCAATACTTCACCCCCATCCCTATTAAATCATTTCCGAGGAATTATCCATAGCAATCAGACTTCCATCTTCAGCCACTTCATACAGGTTTACCCGGCCTTTGTGAAAGTTGAATTCCAAATAGCAATTCCAACAGTAAAACTGGTCGCTGCCGACCTTGCCTACCTGCAAGCCGCCGCAGGCCGGGCATCTCACGGTCATGTTTAAGTCCTCCTTTCCGCTTCAATGACAGCACTGCTGGTGCTCTTCCAGGTCACCTGATCAAGCGGGATTTCGCTGCGGCCATGCAGTATGTCATGCAAAGCCCCGCTGTAAACCTCAATCCCCCATATCCTGTGATCCTGCCGGGAAACTATAAAATCGCTGATCGAACCGATTTCCCGGCCTTCTCGGTCAAATACGATATCTCCCACCTTTTTGGCATATATATTAGATTCTTCCCGTACCGGGCATGGTTTAATACTCGCCAGGTCATTGATCAGCACCGCATGTTGGCCTAATACAAAACAAGGGCTGGGAATTATGCCTGTTTCATTGTCGCCCGTGTTTATGAGCAAATAGCCTATCCGGTAATCATCATCCACTACCACTTCTTTCACCGAGCCAACCACAGTAGCGGTAGGTTCATAGAATACCGGCAGGCCTATTATATTGCGCAACTTCAATCCTGCTGCCCCCTTGTTGTGCTGTATATAGCTTGCCCGGCTGAGAAAAAAAAATGCGCTTCATCCGGCGCACGTTAGCTTATGCTATTAAATTTGACCCCAACACCAGTCTTGTTCATGGGACTGAGCAGGACCTTGACCGTTTCGGTTTAACCTTTGCAAAAATTGTTCGACTGAGGCTTAAAGGATTTGACCCGGCACACCTTTAGGCCGGTGCTTTATCCGATCAAGCTTCCAGGGCCTGCTCGATTATACCCCCGCCCAGAACCTGCTCCTGGCAGTAGAATACCACTGCCTGTCCTTTGGTTATAGCCCGCTGCGGTTCTGTAAACTCAACCCTGATCCCCTCTTTTTCTGCATACAGCACAGCCTGGCTTAAAGGTGCCCGGTAGCGGACTTTAGCCATGACCTCCATGGGCAGAGGGGGCTTGTGCCCAGAGATGAAGTGCACCTGCCCGGCCAATAAAGCCTTTTTATAGAGGTGCTCTTCCGGACCGGCGACAATGCGGTTGTGTTCGCTTATAAAATCCAATATATATAAGGGCTGCCCGGCAGCAATCCCCAGACCGCGGCGCTGCCCGATGGTATAAAACGGCAGTCCGCGGTGCCGCCCGATCACGGTGCCATTTACATCCTGAATCTCTCCCGGCTGAACAGGCACCCGCTCTGCCAGGAAGTCCCGATAGTCTCCTTCTATAAAGCAGATTTCCTGGCTTTCCTGGCCCGGGGTGACGGGAAGGCGGTGCTCTTCGGCCAGATGCCAGACCGCCTGCTTGGTCAATTCGCCCAAGGGGAATAGTATTCGCGCCAGCTGGCTTTGATCCAGGCGAAAGAGAAAATAGCTCTGATCCTTGCTGTGATCCAAACCCCGGTGCAGGGTATAAACACCAGCAACAGCATCGTGTTTAATCCTGGCGTAATGACCGGTAGCAATCTTTTCACATCCCAGGCTGGAAGCGTATTGCAATAGAGCCCCGAACTTAATCACGGCGTTGCAGCGAATACAGGGATTAGGGGTAGCCCCCTTACGGTAAGTCTCACAGAAATAGCTTATCACCGCTTCCTCAAACTGAGCCCGCAAATCCACGACATGATGAGTTATTCCTAAAAACTCCGCTATCCGTGCGGCTTTTAAGCTGATGTCGGGTTTCCAATTTACCATGGTTATCCCTATAACCTCATGGCCGCTCTTCATCAGCAAAAGAGCCGCCATGGCACTATCCACCCCTCCGCTGAGCAAAACCCCGATTTTCACCGATTGCAACCCCCATTAAAGCCTTTGTACCCTGATACCTTACTAATTCACAATACCACCTTATACCAGTTGCTCATTATGGTCAAATTATGATTGCCAGCCGGGTGGTTTTGAGTCTAAGATTTATTAAGAAATCTTCGGGAAGGAAGCTTATGAACCTGTTTGATTATACCCTGGGCAATCAGGGAGACCAGCATAAGCCTTTAGCCTTTCGCATGCGCCCGCGAAACCTGGACGAAATAGTGGGTCAGGAGCATCTTTTATCCAAAGGCTCGGTTTTGCGGCGGCTCATCGAGCAGGATGCCCTGACCTCGATGATTCTTTACGGGCCTCCGGGTGTCGGCAAAACCAGCCTGGCCCGCATTATAGCAGAGCATACCAAAACCGCATTTTTGCAGCTGCAGGCCGTGGCCGCGGGGGTAAATGACATAAGAAAAATAGGCTCCGATGCAGCTCAACGACTGAAATACTATCAGCAGAAGACCATTCTCTTTGTAGATGAGGTGCATCGTTTCAACAAATCCCAACAGGACGTCTTGCTGCCTATAGTTGAGGAAGGCACGGTCATTTTGATAGGGGCTACTACGGAAAACCCTCTCTATGAGATCAATGCTGCACTCCTGTCGCGGGTGAAGCTGTATGTTTTAAAAAGCCTGGATGAAGCGGCCATCAATACCATCATCGATCGGGCTCTGCTCGATACCGAGCGTGGTCTGGGCAAATATCAGATAAGCCTTGATGATAAGGCCAGACAGCTTATCATCACCCATGCCAAGGGAGATGCCCGCATCGCTTTGAACATCCTGGAGACCTTGGTCAATTCAAGTGACATAAGCCGGCCTTTAGAGCTGACCGCAGCGGATGTGGCCATGGTGGTAGACCGGCCTCGCCTGCAGTATGATAAAAAAGGCGACCTGCATTATGACAGCATATCAGCTTTCATCAAGAGCATTCGCGGCTCTGATCCGGATGCGGCCGTGTTTTGGCTGGCCTACATGCTGGAAGGCGGCGAAGACCCTTTATATATAGCCCGTCGGCTGGTAGTACATGCCGCTGAGGATATCGGCCTGGCCGATCCCCATGCTTTACCGCTTGCCCAGGCAGCTGCTGCGGCCGTCGAGTTTATCGGCATGCCTGAAGCCAGGATACCCCTGGCTGAAGCTACGCTCTATCTGGCTACAGCTCCTAAGAGCAATTCCAGCGTAGTCGCTATCGACAAGGCTATGGCATCGATACGCCAGGGCCCTGCGGTTAAAGTGCCTGCGCATCTGGGAGATACCTCCCATTCCAAAGCATCCGCGTATTTCGGCAAAGGACGGGGATACAAATATCCTCATGATTATGGCGGCTATGTAGAACAGGACTATCTTCCGCCTGAGTACCTGGGCAGCAAGTATTACCATCCCGGAGAGAATGGGCATGAGAAAGCCATTAAAGAGTTCCTGAACAATTTACTCCAGGGCAAAAGCAGTAAAAAGCCACAAAAAGGGGAGATTTAGGTATGTTGGATTTGCAGTACTTCAATTTTTGTCCTATGCAGCAGCATCCGGTCCTGGGCATGTTTTGCCGTGCCTGCCAGCATCTGAGAGAATCTGACGGCGATTACTACTGCGGTTATGATGAAGGGCCTGAAACTGAAGGATACCTGATCAGGGATTTGATCAACCGCCTCCTGGAATGCCTGGAGGCAGGACAAAAAAGCCTGAGCAGGGAAGAGCTTTTGGCCCTTTTAGATGATTAAAGGGTGTCAGCCCGATATTGCTGACACCCTTCAGCCAGGGTACATTTAGCCCAGGATTTCGTCGATAATCTTCTGCAGCTGTGCCTTGCCCTGGGCTCCTACGATTCTCTTTATCTCCTGACCGTTTTTGAAAAACACCAGGGTGGGGATACTGCGGACATTGAAGCGGTCGGACAGCATCCGGTTCTCATCCACATTCAGTTTGGCCACTTGCAGGCGGCCTTGATTGTCCTGGGCCAATTCCTCTACAATGGGCCCTACCATGCGGCAGGGTCCGCACCATGGTGCCCAAAAATCTACCAGAACAGGAAGCTCAGATTGCACAACTACCTTCTCGAAGTTGTTATCATTCACATTGATCACATCAGCCATATCAAATGCCCTCCTTTTACATTATTTCATTAGTCTACCCATCAGGGTCACGATCTCATCAATACTCCCCTCTTGCCCTTCCTGCACTACGGCTCTGGCAATACACTCCCGGGAATGATGCTGAAACATTATCAACCCTACCTTGTTCAAGGCCGATCTGGCTGCTGCCACCTGGTTGAGGATTTGACCGCATTCGCTTTCTTCCTCAATCATCCTCTGCAGACCGCGGACCTGGCCTTCGATGCGGCGCAACCTCTTGATTAAATCCTGCTTGATGGCCTCTCTATCTCCGGGCATCTTCATACCCCCCTCGGGTATAATCTGTTTTTCGTTAGTATAGGTTATATTTGGTTCTTTGTCAATCCATTACGCATAAAAAACGAGACAGAAAACAATGAGGACGGGCCTGAGAAAAGGGGGGCAATAAGCTCCCCCCATTTATCAGGTCCGTCCTCATCTATGGTTACCGAGTTGTTTACCATACCAAATAGTATACCGCCATGGCTATTGAAACTGAAATGGCAAACCATATGATGGTTCTTATAGTTTCCATTTTAACCAATTTGATCAATTCTTCCACCGGCATTATCCCTCCCATCATCGGCTAAAACCTATTATAGCACATGCCGGCTAAAAGCTCACCGGCCAGGGCTCAGCGCGCCCACTGGGCCAGTTCCACGAAGCGGTCATGGCCCTCCGCCAAATCCAGCACCTCTACGGTGACTACCGTACCCTTGGGAATGATCACCTGGTTTTGCCGGTCTTTGATATCCTTCTGCACTTCTTTGCCCATTAAAAACTGGCGCTGTTTTTGCCTGAAAAGCAGCGCAGACGTTTTTTTCGCTGTGGCGGGTGCAGGATTGGAAGTAATTGACCCCGAATGGCCTTGACGGCGTAACTGCCTTTCCTCCCTGATAATCAGCACATCCTGGCCCAGGCTTATGATATCCTGGCTGGTGATGCTCTGCAATTGCATGTTGTTGCGCAGGTTCTTGTAATCCAGCTGTACAACCGCTCCGCTGCGCTCATCAATGAATAGCTCAGCGATCACGCCTTCCAGGTTGCCGCTGCGGGTTAAAACCATTTTATCCATAATGTCTATGCTGGCCTCCAGGCAGCTTCTGACTGCCGGCACATCGTCAACCTGACGCAACTGCTGTTCATTTTCGGTAGTTACTGCATATTCCCCCAGCCCTACCACTTTGGCGAATTCCAGCAAACACAGATCTATATACTTGCTCTTTTTGCCCACCAGGAGGAATTCCAATTTGAGGTGGTGCGGGTTCACCAGCAGGTCCATAACCCGACCCACTTCTTTGCCCTCTTTAATGGCAATCACTGGCAGCCCCAGCAGTGAAGAACCCTTTTTCAAACCGTATCACCTCATTTGTCGCTGCCAATAAAGTACTTAGCGAAAAATATTTGACACAAATAATCTAAATCCTGCCTGTACATTAATGTATCGACCGTTTCTTTTATTGGTCTCAGATACCCTGGGGGATATAATCGTTAGTTTGCAGGGCCCCTAAATAAAGGTGTGCTCTTGTTCACATTCTTATTAAGCCAGGTCTAATGTGATCCACCTGACAGACCTTCTGGATCAATTAATCCCCCGGGATGAGAAGCAGTTCCCAACTCCCACCTTATAACTGTTTCCAGTATTTTTCATGATGCCCCTTCTGCCCAAAGAAAAATCCCCTCTGCGCAGTGAATCTGGCTCTCTCTTTATCTGCTCAAAGGGGAGTTTATCGAATTCAAGGTAACGTAATTGTCTCGTATCCGAGGCGTTTGTCATTTTTGCAGAAATCCTTTGACCAATATGCAAGGAGTTCCTGCATCAGCCGACCCGCTGACCAGATCCGCCAGACTGGATAACAGGTCCTCAGATTTTCTGGGGGTCGTACCCTCGGTTTCGATACTGCAGCGGTCAAGCTGTTCATCTTTACGGGCCTGTATATGCCGGGCAATGGTTTCAATATCATAACCCTCATCCCACATCTTATCCACCAGGTATTTGTATTTTAGCCCCTCGCGATATTTGCCGCGCAAACCCGCAGTCATGCCGAAGGTAGGCTGAGGGTCTGCCAATTCGTAAATCCCGGTAGATGGGTCACAGTAAGCCCCGTCGCCATATATTATCACTTCGATATGTTTATTCAGTTCTTCCCGAACCCGCTTCTGAATCTGATCCGCGATCAGGTCGCAGTCGCGCGGCGCCAGCTTCAACTTGTCCCCGGAAGAGAGGTTGCTCCCCAAAACACCCCATTCCGACCAGTTCCCCGGGCCGCAGTTGCAGATGTCCTGCAGGGTAATGCATTTTACCCCCTTGGCGGCCAGTTTATCCCTGGTTCGAAAGCGGTTATGGACATTGGCTACCACTACCCCATCCAGTCCATAAGCAGCCAGATGAGTAGGGTCATTGCATAAAAACAGCTGGCAGGCTGCGCCCTGTTGATGCACGATTTGCTGGTACAAGCCGATATAATCTACCTGTGTAATGGGATGCAAAAATCGCTTCTCCCCCAGCTCTTCAAGGAGAATCAACTCCCCTTCACATTTACCCAGGGTTTCATGATAATCCAATGGCAGCAGTTGATTGCCTACTTCGTCAGTTGGGTAGGATAACTGTATCACTACTGTACCCTGAGGCACTGCTGAGGCCAGACCCTTAAGAATCAGGGAAAAACGATTGCGGCTGAGTATAGGGAACAAAACCCCAATCCGCGCCCCAGGGCCGACCTGCAATTTATTTCTGACTTCCTGAGCAATCTCATCTGTAGTTACATAATTATTCTGTGCTCGCGCTACTACTGATTCAGTCACACACACCGTATCACCGTCATCTAACAAACCGTCCTGGGCGCATTTGCTCAGTACCTCGCTCACCATAGCTACCACATCGCTGCCAGGTACTACCACACCCATTTTCAGCCCGAACGCTGATACACCAATATAATCCGGCAATATTCCCATGTGCAACATCCCTTCCCCTAATATACCCCTTATATATACAGCTATATCAACCCTCGACCAATATAACTTAAAATCCTTTTCATGACAATAGACAGCTAACCAACTATTTTTGTTTTTGTTATACCAGGCATAATTACCAGCCTACTTATGAATGCTACAAATATCAGCACAAGAGGGGTGATGATTATGAAAACACTCTGGAAAGGCGCGGTCAGTTTCGGGCTGGTCAATATCCCCGTTAATATGTATGCCGCTACCGAGCATAAAGATATAAAATTTAAGTTTTTGCACCGGGAATGCCTGGGCCCGGTGGAATACCACAAGTACTGCCCGCGCTGCCAAAAAGAGATCAGCAGCGATGATATCGTGCGCGGTTATGAATATCACAAAGGCAGTTATGTGGTGATCGACGATGAGGATCTGGAACGCATACCTGCAGTTAATACTAAAACTGTGGACATACTCGATTTTGTCGAATTGTCTGAGGTTGATCCGATTTATTACGACAAAAGTTATTATTTGCAGGCCAGCCCGGGGGGTGAAAAGGCTTATGCCCTCCTGGTAAAGGCAATGAAGGAAACCGGCAAGATCGCTATAGCCAGGGTGGTTATCCGCAGCAAATCAGCCCTGGCGGTGTTGCGCGTAAAAGAAAAATGGCTGCTCATGGAAACCATGTTTTACCCTGATGAGATCAGAAGTACAGAATCCCTGTCCCCGGGGGTGGATGAGAACATCTTGCACGAAAACGAGGTCAAAATGGCAGTCAGCCTGATAGAAAACCTTTCTTCGCACTTTGACCCCAACAAGTACCGGGATGAATATCGCCAGGCTTTGTGGGAAGTGATCACTGCCAAGGTAAGCGATCAAGAGCTGGTTACCCCCGATCAGCCGGCACAGCCCAGCAATATTGTGGATTTGATGGAAGCCCTGCGGGAAAGCGTAAAACTCTCACAGCAGAGCCGCCATGCTGATAGCCAGGTATCAGACACCAGGGGGCGAAAAAAGAAACAAAAAGCTGCGGCAAAGGCCAAAACCTCATGAACGACCGGCTCGACTTCCGCCCCATGGAACCGCTTCCCGCCGCCAGCCTGCCGGCTTCACCGGATTATATCTTTCAGGTGAAATGGGATGGGGTGCGCATGATATCCCTGCTTAACCGGGATACAGTGAAATTGTTCAACAAGCGCGGCCGGGAAAGAACCGCACAATACCCGGAATTGCAGAAACTCCGCGCTGCTTTTGAAGGACGCCGGGTGATAGTGGACGGGGAGATAGTGGTGATGAAAAGGGGCAAACCGGTTTTTCCCAGTGTGATGCAGCGGGACAATGCCCGCATCGCATCCCGTATCTCGGGCTTGCAGTACTCATTGCCGGTTGATTACGTAATTTTCGATCTTCTGCAAATTGAGCATGAGCCCCTTTTCAACCTGCCCTTAGAGGAGCGCCTCAGCCGCTTAAGAGAGCTTTTTAATCCTCAGGCAGCCAGCTGCTTTTACCTGATCGACAGTTTTGGCGATGGTCAGGCTTTGTTGCGCGAGATTGAGCAAGCCGGTCTGGAAGGCATAGTTGCCAAAAACCGGCTGAGTCCATACCTCCCCGGAAAAAAACATCATCACTGGTTTAAGATCAAGGTCCAGCAGCAAATACGCTGTAAAGTGGGAGGATATGTGACCCGAGAAGGAAAGATCAAATCCCTGTTGCTGGGCATCGAGCAGGAGGGGGAGCTGATTTTTGTAGGCAAGGCCAGCAGCGGTATAAATGAATCTGGCTGGCATGAGCTGGCCCAAGGGCTTGAATACTGGAGGGTAGCCGCCAGCCCTTTTGCCCATCCCGTGCCCTTGAGCAGGCAGGAAACAGCCCATTTTGTGCAGCCCATACTGGAGGTCATAATTGAATACCTGGAATGGACCCCGCAAATGCACTTGAGGCATCCGGTTATCAAAGGTTTTGCCATTGCAAACCAGTTATGAAGCAAAGGGGGGTTGGAAATGGTCAGTAAGCAGACCATCGCCATGGAAGGCCGGGTTTTGACCCTATCTAATATGAACAAAATACTCTGGCCGGAACGGGGCTTTACCAAAGCTGACCTCATATCCTACTATGTCGCCGTAAGCCAAGTGCTCATACCTCATCTTAAAGACCGCTTGTTGGTGATGACCCGCTATCCCAATGGAGTAGAGGGAAAATCCTTTTACCAAAAAAATGCCCCGGAGCATCTCCCGGAATGGATTCGCACCTTTACCTATTCTGGCACTCGATATATTCTGGTGGAGGAAACCGCCACACTGGTGTGGCTGGCCAATCAAGGGGCTATCGAGCTTCATCCCTGGCTGTCCCGCTCATCCTCCCTGGACTGCCCTGACTTCCTGATAATTGATCTGGATCCTTCCCCGGCCAACAGCTATAAACAGGTGGTAGAAGCAGCCCTGGCTTTTAAAACCCTGTTAGACCAGTTTCAACTTCAGTCTTTTTTGAAGACTTCGGGCGGTGATGGCCTGCATATATATGTCCCGATCCAGCCGTTATACAGCTATCAGGTGGTGCGAGAGCTGGGCCGGGTTATGGCGTCTATGGTTGTACAATTGTTCCCGGATTTCACCACCATCGAGCGCTCGGTGGAAAAGCGGGGGGATAAAATCTACCTGGATTACATGCAAAATGTGCGCGGAAAAACCCTGTGTGCCCCCTACAGTGTGCGTCCCCGGGCCCGGGCCACTGTTTCCACGCCACTTAGCTGGGATGAAATCCATATGGTCAAACCTGAGGATTTCGATATTTTAAGCACACCTCAACGCCTCCAGCAGACCGGGGATCTTTTTGCCGGGGTTTTAAATACCAAACAGTCTTTGGATTATGTTTTAAAACAGCTGGGTATAACAAATCCCGCGGAAGCCCGGATTTGATTGGAATCTAATTGACAACCGGGATGGCTGGTATTTACAGGCTGGTTTAAGAATGTGTTCTCACCACAAGGTCAGTCAATCATCAGGCTCATAATTTGCTGTACACTCGCTCCGGGTATGATGGTGCCAGGATCGAGAGCCTCCAAAACCCCTCTGAGGGCTTCTTCCCGCAGGGGGACGCCCTGCAGGGCCTTTTCCAGAATGGATAGATCAGCGATAGTAAAAAAATCGCCGAAAAACCTGCACTGCTCAATTATGCCCCGCTTGACCAAAAGGAAGGCTTCCATGCTGCCCCAGGAGAAGCGGGCCAATCTGCGCTGGCTGAACTGCGGGGAATGGCCGTAGTTCCAGTCCCAACTGGTATATCTGCTGTTGCGCAAAGCATTTACTTGTTCTATTTCAGGGCCAGTCAGTTCCCTGCGCTGAAACCCGTTGCTATGAGCACGTATCCTTTCAAGCAGCATATTTTTGAATTCCTCTAAGGAAAGCGGCCGGGGCAAATGCTCGCTTATGTTGGTCACCCGACTGCGCACTGAGGCCACGCCCTTAGCGATGGTCTTGCTCGCATCGGGCTTAAGGGCCTGGCTTACATCCTCCAGGTTGGAGGCGAACAATATGGTGCCGTGGTGCATCAGGCGGTTTTTAAAACGATACTGGGCATTGCCCGAAAACTTGCGCCCTTTTATGACGATATCGTTGCGGCCGGTATGCTCAGCAGGCACCCCCAGCTGGTGCAGCACCTCGATGACCGGAACCGTAAAGGCGGCAAAATCCAGCTTCATGCCCGCAGCAGTGGTAATGAAGGTGAAGTTGAGGTTGCCCCTGTCGTGATACACCGCCCCCCCACCGGATAAGCGCCTGACCACTTCAATGCCCTTCTGCCGCACCAGGGCCAGGTTGATCTCCGCATGGCTGTTTTGATGCCTGCCTACCACAACTGTCGGCCGGTTCTGCCACAGCATGAAAATATCCTCATTTAAATCAGGATTATGAACCAGGTAATCCTCCACCGCCATGTTAAAATAAGGATCATCGGAAGGGTTTATTATCTGCAGCATCTGTCCATTCCCCTTAAAACAAGCCTTATTTCCTGGCCGGTGCCAGGTGAAGGGCCTCCCCGCCGGCATCAAGAATGGCCTCCTTTAAGGCTTCACTCAAAGTAGGATGGGGATGGATCATATCAATGGCCTGTGACCGGGTAATCCCCTGCTCCACCAGAACCAGGCCTTCCATTATGAGGTCGCTGGCATGCGGCCCTATGATATGAACCCCGATGATCACATCAGCTTCATCCACCAGCACTTTGACTACGCCATCGGTCTCCGCCATGGTCAGGGCCTTGCCATTGGCAGCGAATTGAAACTTGCCGCTGCGGTATTTTATCCCCCGTTCCCGGGCCTGTTGTTCGCTGAGGCCCACGGAGGCGATCTCCGGTATGGTGAATATGCATGAGGGTACCAGAGGGCTGGCCGACCGCTTTCTCAATCCGGCTATGGATTCAACCGCTGCGATGCCCTCTTCCGAAGCTACATGGGCCAGCATCTGCCCCCCGATAACGTCCCCGATGGCATATATGCTCTTCACACTGGTCTGGTAGGTATGATCAACCTGTATAAAGCCCCTGGGCCCGGTTTTAACCCCCACCTGCTCCAGGTTGAGACCCTCAGTACAGGGCATTCTCCCGGCTGCGACCAGAACCGCATCGGCTTGCAGTCTAAGCGGGCCTTTTTTGCCCTCTGCCACCATCAAAAGCTTGTCCTGGTCACGCTCAATGCTTTGCACCCCGGTTGAGGTCATGACATTGATGCCCTGCCTTTTCAGAAAAACCCCGAGGCGTTTGCCGATTTCCTGGTCCAAACTGTTGAGCAGGGCGGGCAGATACTCGATAACTGTAACCTGGCTGCCAAAGGCCCGAAATATGCTGGCGAATTCCAGACCGATCACCCCGCCGCCGATGACAAGCAATCGCCCGGGAAGTTCTTTAAGCTCCAGGATTTCGTCGCTGTTCATCACCCCGGGCAGATCCATCCCCGGCACATCGAGCACAGCCGGCACGGAACCGCTGGCCAGCAGTATAAACCGGCTGTGATACTGTGTTCCATCCACCATCACGGTGTTGCCGTCCAAGAGGCTGGCCTGACCATGGACTGCCTCAACGCCGTAGGACTGCAGCAGGCGCTCAATCCCGGCCACCAGGGTATTTACTATCTTTTGCTTGTTTTCCCGGGCCTGTGCCAGATTGAACTGCCAGCCGGACAGGGTTACGCCATACTGATCGCTTTTAGCCAGGCTGGCGATAAAGCGGGCATCATTGTAATAGGCCTTGGTGGGGATACAGCCCCGGTTCAAGCAGGTTCCGCCCACCTGGTCTTTTTCTATCAACAGCACCTTCAAGCCCAGTTGCCGGGCCCTGATAGCCGCTACATATCCCCCCGGCCCGGCACCGATGACTATGAGATCGTACATCACATTGCCCCCTAAGTTTTAAACTCCAAGCCTTATTTTCGCTTCAAGGCTTGATCTTGCGTATCTCCGGATAGATGGCCTGTTCTTCTATGCCCAGACAAATATACCGGCCTAATCTGGTAAGCCGGGGCCGGGAAATGCTGCCGGGGTTTATCAGCCACAGATCTCCGATCTTTTCACAGCACGGCACATGAGTATGACCGAACATGACTATATCCGCTTCTACCTCCAGCCCGCGATAATAGATGCTGTTCAAATCCCTTTTAACCCCGTATTGATGGCCATGTACTATATATATCCGCCGGCCTGCAAGCTCCACCAGCAGTTCATGCGGCTCATCTCCTCTGCCGTCGCAATTGCCGCGCACCGCAGAAAAAGGCAGGTTCAGGGTTTGCGCTATTTTACGGGCATCAGCGTAATAGTCCCCGGTGTGGATGAGGTAATCCGGTGGATCTTTGGCCAATACCCTGGTTATACCGGTGATACGGCCGTGAGTATCGCCGATAACCGCAATTCTCACTGCAAAGCCTCCTTATACGCCTCAAGGCCATCCAGGAAACAGCTCGGGCAGTCTTTGTAAAGCCCTGGCCCGGTGACTGATGCGGTTTTTCTCTTCTGCACTCAATTCTGCAAAGCTCTGGGTGTAGCCTGCGGGAATGAACAGGGGATCGTAACCAAACCCTCCTGTACCCCTGGGTCCGAAAGCGATCCGGCCTTCGCACACCCCGCAAACGGTTCGGGTCTCCCCATTGGGATCGCTTACCGCCACCACACATACAAATCGAGCCCGGCGCTGCTCTGCAGGCACATCCTTCATCAGTCTTAACAGTTTCCGGTTGTTGGCCTCGTCATCGCCCGGTTCACCGGCAAAGCGAGCTGAATAGACCCCGGGCTGCCCGCCCAGGGCTTCAACCTCCAGCCCGGAATCATCGGCCAGAGTGGTCAAACCAGTGTGAAGCGCAGTGAGCCGGGCCTTTTTGATGGCGTTTTCCTCAAAGCTCTGGCCGTCCTCTTCAATTTCCGGGCAGTCGGGTATATCAGCCAGGCTTATCACCTTTATTCCCAGAGGGCTCAGCAATTCCTCCAGCTCGCGTTGCTTGTGCCGGTTGCGAGTGGCCAAAAGCAGCGTATTGTGCATATTTATGCCCCCAATATATGCTTTTGCACAGCAATCAGTTCCTCAATGCCACGCCAGGCCAGCTTAAGCATTTCATCCAGATCAGCACGGCTGTACGGCTTGCCTTCCGCAGTGCCCTGAACCTCAATAAAATCACCGCTGCCGGTCATAACCACATTCATGTCCACCTCAGCGTGTGAATCCTCCTCATAATCCAGGTCCAGCAGCAGCTGGCCGTCAACCACCCCCACACTCACCGCGGCTACATGATCGACAACCGGCCATTCCTTGATAATGCCTTGTTCAAGGCATTTGCGCATGGCCAGGGCCAGAGCCGTAAATCCCCCGGTGATAGAAGCGGTTCTGGTCCCCCCGTCAGCCTGAATCACATCACAATCGATCCAAACGGTTTTCTCCCCCAGCTTGCTCAAATCGACCACAGCCCGCAGCGAACGGCCGATCAGCCTTTGAATTTCGTGAGTGCGGCCTCCGATCTTGCCGCGGGCCGCTTCACGGGGTGTACGGGTCAAAGTGGAGCCGGGTAAAAGCGAGTATTCGGCGGTTACCCAGCCTTGCCCGCTTCCTTTCAAAAAAGGAGGTACCTTGTCCTCTACCATGGCAGTACAGAGCACCCTGGTGTCGCCGGTGGAGATCAATACCGCCCCATCAGGATGCTTAACATACCCGGGAATCATCGTTATCGGCCTGAGCTGATTATTTGGCCGGTTATCGCTTCTCATCATGTTTTCCCTCCTTGTATTCCGGGCACTTGACCCGATTTCTCACCTCTTGATATATATTGCCGCCATATGCATCAATGGCTACTATGCAGGGAAATGATTCTACCTCCAGCTTCAACAGGGCTTCCGGCCCCAGTTCGGGATAAGCCACGGTTTCAACCGCAATGATACGCTCCGCCAGGTACACCCCGGCCCCACCTACAGCAGCCAGATAGACCGCGCCATAGCGCTGCATGGCCTGCACCACTGCCTGGCTGCGCTCGCCTTTGCCGATCATAGCCCGCAGGCCGCGCTCTAATAGAGCGGGGGTATATGCATCCATGCGCCCGCTGGTGGTGGGCCCGGCCGAACCGATTACCCTCCCCGGGGGGGCCGGACACGGTCCTACATAATAGATTATCTGTCCTTGGGGGTTAAAGGGCAAAGCCAGGTTTTGAGCTATGGCTTCAGCCATTCTCTTATGCGCTGCATCACGGGCGGCATAGATCACTCCGTCGATCAATACCTCATCCCCAACCCTGAGGCTGCGCACCACCTCTTCCTGCAAAGGGGCCTGTATTCTCTTCACCAAATTACACTCCTCTGCCATTTTAAGGCCAAGCTTCACAGTTTACAGCTGCGGCGCCGGGTTGCGTGACAGCTCAGGCTTACCGCCACTGGCAAACTGGCGATATGGGTGGGGTAGGTTTCAATATTGACCGCCAGGGCGGTGGTTTTTCCCCCCATCCCCTGCGGGCCCAGCCCCAGCCGGTTTATCAACCCCAGCCATTCATCCTCCAGGGTTCTCAGCTCGGCCCGGTGATGGCGAGTATTTAACGGTCTGAGCAGGGCTTTTTTGCTCAAGTAGGCTGCCATTTCCATATTGCCGCCTATTCCCACGCCCACGATCAATGGCGGGCAGGCATTGGCCCCGGCCTCTTTAACCGCCTTTATTACAAAATCGCGTACCCCGGCCAGGCCCTGGGCCGGTTTGAGCATGGCGAGCTGCCCCATGTTTTCGCTGCCGGCCCCTTTGGGCATAACGGTGATGTTGAAGTGATCCCCCGGGGAAAGCTGGTAGTGAATGATGGCGGGGGTATTGTCCCCGCTGTTGATACGGCTTAGGGGATCATTGACCACCGATTTGCGGAAATATCCCTCCTGATAACCCTGGCGGATGCCCTCATTGACAGCCTGGTTGATATCGCCGCCCACCACCCGCACCTCTTGCCCCATATCAATGTGTACGGATACCATGCCGGTATCCTGGCAGATGGCCATTTTCTTTTCCAGGGCCATTTCGGCATTAGTGAGTAATATACCCAGAATGCGGCGGGCCAGGGCGGATTCTTCCTGCTTGTGCGCAGCCTTTAAGGCTTCCACAACATCGGAGGGAAGCTCCACATTAGCTTTAAGCACCAATTCCCTTACCGCTGCTCTTATCTGCTCACAATGTATTTCGCGCATATTCTCCCTTTCAAACGGGTCCTAAATACTGATGCTAAATCCAGCATAGGCTAAAACAGCCGGGCCAGTATATATTGACTGTATTTCCTGCATGAGTATGGTGCTGTCAAAGCCCGGCCACAAATGGGTTGCGATTAGCAGTCCGGGTCTGGCCTTTAAAGCACCCCGGGCCAGCTGCTCTGTGGTCATATGACCCAGCTCATAAGCCAACTCGCCATCTTGAGCCAGGAGCGAGGCCTCACCTAAAAGTATGTCTGCCCCTTCAGCCTGCTCCCACATCTCCTCCCTGGCTGAGGTATCACTGCTGTAATAAAGGCTGGCATTTCCTGTCCAGAACTTGAGGCTGTAGCTCGGCAGGGGATGGGAAGCCGGATAGAACTCGATATTCAGCCCGGAAAGAGCCACCCTGGCTGAAGGATGTATAGGATATACCGTAAACTCCGGCACTGCTTGCCAGTATTGATACTGCTCCTGAGGATGCTCGGGGATGAACAAATCCACCGGCCCCACCTTTTTTCCCTGGTAGCGGGCCGCTCGGAACAGGTGGCGCAATGCATACAGATCAACATAATGATCGGGATGGAAATGGCTGATCATCACCAGGTTTATCTCCAGGGGATCGATGTATTTGCCCAGGCAGGACATCACCCCGTGCCCGCAATCCAGCAAACAGGTAGTCTGCCCCGCTTTGACCAGGTATCCGTTGCAGGCTTCTCCGGTTCGAGGGTAAGGTGCCCAGCATCCTACTATTTGCAGTTCCATAGCTTCCTCCCCGGAACATCAACAATGGGTCAGGGTTACGCTTTTAACCTCATTGATGACCTTTCCCAACAATTTTGTGCCAACACGGTAAAAAGAGGTGTTGTCGCCGCTGACCAGGGTCTCGGCCCGGGATTGGTGCGCTGCCTGGTTCAACAAATCGTGGCCGGTCAAAATGGCCTTCATCTCTTTCACCGCCTCTATGGCCGGATCCAGCAGGGTGACCTCCCCAATCAGATCAGTCAGTATGTCCTGTAAAAATGGATAATGAGTGCATCCCAAAACCAGGGTATCGATATCTTCTCGTAATAAAGGTTCAAGGTATTGTTTGGCCGCCGCTATGGGTTCTTCCCCGGTGAGAATACCCGCTTCCACCAGGGGCACAAAAAGGGGGCAGGCGGCTTCAAATACGTGGCAATCCGGCATTATGTCCTGTATAGCCTTGCGGTAGGCATGGCTGTTGACCGTGGCCTGCGTAGCCAGCACCCCCACCCGTTTGCCGGAAGTAATCCGGCAGGCTGCCCGTGCAGCGGCCCTGACCATTCCTACCATAGGGATGGGATATTCTGCTTGAATCCTGGGCAGGGTAACTGAGGAATGGGTGCCGCAGGCCACCAGTACTGCCTTGACTTTTCTTTCCATAAAATAATCCATGATATCATGTGCATATTGCATCAGCTGGGCTTCGCTCTTGTTGCCATAGGGGACATGAGCGGTATCCCCAAAATAAATCAGGTCTTCCTGGGGAAGCTGCTCAAGAAAGGCCTTGACCACGGTCAGGCCCCCCACACCTGAATCGAATATGCCTACGGGATGGTTATTTCCCAACAATTACACCTCATTTATTGGTATCGATTAGGTTTGCTGTTTAATTAGTCTAGTTTTGCCTTTTGAGCCGGCAAGCAAACTCAATAAATAATGTATCATTTTAAGGGCTGGCTGCCAAATAATACCCGCAAATTATACCCGTGCGAAGCAAGGGGACTGTGCTGCCTGCTTCCCAACAGGAAGCTTGCAGCACAGTCCCCTTGCCGGGCGGACGCTCTATTTCACCAAATCGTAATTGGGAGTCAGGGGCCTGGATAAATCCAGGTAATTAATGGAATCAGCATATTCGCCCTCTATCATCAGGCTGACTTCTTTTACCGTGGGGTATTCACCCAGGGTATTGACCAGGGAATAAACCATGAGCTCGGCCTGCTTCTTGTTGGCTACATTGCGGACGTGGTTGCTGACATTGACTATGCACAGCCCATCAGGCCTGATATTTATATCCAGCAGCTGTGTACCTTCGGGAAACAACCTGGTATTGTCAGCCTGGAGAGGCCCCCGCAGCAGTTCCTGGACCGTCGCCCGGGCTATGCCTACCGCCTTGGGCACACTCCTGTTTTCCGCCACCAGGCCCTGACTGTCCTGGTCTCCAAAGTAAAGCACTATATCGACCTCTTCCTGGGAGGATGCCGGGGCTTCTTCAGGGAACAGATCCTCAATGCGCGTGGTCGGCTGCGGAGAAGGTTCCCGCTTCAGGGCCTGCTGCAATAAATCCCTGAGCTGCTGTACGCGATCAGCCCCCTGATTATTGGAACATCCTCCACTGAGCAAACAGATGCCCAACACAATTGCCGTTAGTGCAACAATCAGCTTCTTGGCCATAATTATGCCTCCCCCAAAATATTCCTTTTAATTAATACTGAGCACTAACGGAGATTATGACTTTTTTAGAAAAAAGCGAGCACCTTGCGGTGCTCGGTATGAAGGAGGAGTTATTAAAAGAAAAACTTGATCACAGATTAATAGATAGATTGTTCAACTATTATACTACTGAAATTTTAGCAGAATCTAGCGAATAATGTCAAAT
>LSQX01154432.1_pt1 | contig 74658 bp, 64 predicted proteins | sample 654561 | NCBI WGS metagenome assembly LSQX01 (sample SAMN04489861, study PRJNA283612) | anaerobic digester metagenome | isolation source: 4 biogas reactors fed with cattle manure at either 37C or 55C with and... | place: Denmark: Kongens Lyngby | collected 2014
CAGGGATGCGGGCTTGAAATGTGGTGCGAAATGTGCTACACTGAGCCTGTCGAAGTGCGTGCCAGAAATGTGGGACGGTGTCGTTCGAATTTTAGAGGGATCTTATGCGAAAATCGTGCCAAAAACGAAAAGAGAGAGTTGTGCTGTGTGTTATGCGAAATGCGTGCCAGATATGATTCTTGGATGCGGATTGAGATTTTGGATGGATACTTCGAAATTCGGAGGAAAACTGTGGGGTATGCATTCCCCCAAAAAAAATGTTTATCTGTAAATCAACCGATTATCTCCGTGAGCACTTCCAACTTCCGAGTTCCCACTTGCAAGTTCCAACTTAAAAAAACCAGGCGTTTCTGAAACTTCATAAAAAAAAGCCCCACCTAAAATAGGTGAGGCTTCTTAAGATGTATGGGATTAACCTAAAACTACTTCTACCTTATGAGTGCCTTTTTCAAAAGCAGGTATCACATTGCTTTCTATCTCTTCACCATTTACAAAAACACTTTCGACACCTTTTGAAATGCCTTTAGGGTTTTTAACGGTGATTTTGTATGTGGCACCACGGAATTTACGAGTCATTTCAAAACCCTTCCATGAAGTAGGAATACAAGGGTCTACAACTAATCCGTCAAAACTAGCTCGCACTCCAAGTATGTACTGGATAGCGGCTTGGTATGTCCATGAACTGGTTCCAGAAAGCCAAGCATTTCTTCCCATTCCAAATTGAGGGTGTTCATCACTCAAAATGTTTTGTGGGTAGCAATATGGTTCAGATTCAAATTCATCTAAACAATCATTTTTAGCGGCTGGGTTGATTTGGTTGTAGTATTGGAAGGCTTTGTCACCACGGCCCAAAATAGTTTCTGCAATCATAATCCAAGGATTAGTGTGCAAGAATATTCCACCGTTTTCTTTGGCTCCAGGAGGATAAGTAGAAATTCCACCTACTTTTCCGTCAAAACCACGGTAACCAGGACTAGATTTTTTTACACCATTTTTTGTGTTCAATATTTTTTCTAGACTGTCCATGGCTTGAACCGCTCTTTCGCCTTGAGCGATTCCACTGTAAACCGGCCAAGATTGACTATTGCAATAAATTTTACCGTATTTTGCTTTTTTGGTTCCATAAGCAACACCGTCTTTATCGAACCAACGAACCCACCAAGCCCCATCCCATGCATGCTCATTAAAGGCATCTTTGACTTCATTGTACCAGGTCTTGTATTTTTTAACTGCAGCTTTGTCGCCTAGCACCTCAAATATATCCATGATCTCTAAAAGAGCTCTTGCATATAAACTGGCATTAAAGCTAGATTCTGCTCCTGGAGCCAAATTCATGGTGTCATTCCAGTCTGCAAAACCAAGCAATGGGAGTTTGTGTTGTCCTAAATGATTTCGTGTAAATTCTAAGCTTTTGGTCAAGTGTTCAAGGACTGTTCCTTTAACTCGAGCTGCTCTTTTTTTGCCTTTTTCATAATAAGGAATTTTTTCTTTTAAGAAGTCTAAATTTCCTGTTTCTTTAAGGTAGCTAGAAACCGTTAAGATAATCCATAAGTGATCATCTCCATACCAGTCGTCATAACCGTCTGCAGATTTTTCACGACTATCACCTTCATTCGCTTCATCACCTTCGTCTAACAAAAGTTTTGAAGGTAAATATTGATGCATCGCATTTCCTTCTGGCCTTTGAACAGAAAGAAGGTTTTTTGCTAGTTCTAAAGCTTCTTCGGGCATATGAGCCATTACGCCTAAAAGGTCTTGGCTAGAATCTCGATAACCAATACCACGAGAAGTTCCATAACCTAATTGATACAATGATAAGTATCGACTCCAGTTTTTGGTGGTGTGGCATTGACGAGGGTTATGAATATTGACCATAGAGTTAAAAGACTCGTCTGGTGTATTCACTTGAATAGTATCTAGATATTGATTCCAGAATTTTGCTAAATCATTAAATGCTTTATCTACACTTTTTAAATTTCGATATTTTCTAATAGAAGGAGCAGCCTCTTTTAAAGAAGCTTCTTGACCTAACTGTGTGCAAGTTCTAAATGTTTTATTTGCACCTAGTTTTCCTGCTTGGATCATTAGAGCTGCAATGTTGTCTCCACGATCACACTCACTATTTGACAATTCTTTCTTTTGAAGTGCTAGTGGGTTCGCCCAGGACCCCATTTCATTGGCACCTAAAAAGACTCGACGATCGCCCTCAAAGCTAGAAATAGGAGCATCTGCTGTCACATAGTTTACTGCAGTGTCTCGTTTCATGTAAGCATATTGTTCTAATATGCATTTTTTGGATTTGTCCCAATGAGCTTTTAGTGTCATCGTTTGAGGCACCCAGTCGGCATTGGTCAATTGTTTTTCTGCTTCGAAATGACTGAATTCATATACAGGGATAATGTCAATTTCTTTGGCACGGCCTTTAAGGTTGGTGACTTGGATGTCTTGAAGTAAAGTGTTGGAACCAGTAGGGACAAAAATAGTCACTTGAACTCGAATGTCAAAAGCTTCTACAATCCAACGCGTGTAAGAAAGCCCTATGTGACATTCCCATCGATCGGTTGGAGTAGAGGTAGGGGTGACAAAAGGAGAAAAGACTTTATAGGAACGACCCTCCTTTATTCGTATATATATGGTGCTTGCCTTAAAATCTGAGTTTGGCATTTGAGCAATATACTTTGTGATACGATTTAAAGCAGGATCACCTTTACAAATTAAAGATCCACCAGTAGTATCTACAATACCGCCAAAGTCTAGTGTACCAACATAATTACACCATTTAATAGGTGTAGCAGGGTTTAAAAGTACATACTCTTTGTTAGCATCGTCAAAATAACCGTATTTTTTACTCGAAGTAGTTTTTGGATTTGAAATCGATTTTACGGTATTTTTAGTCGGTCTTTTTGTTTTTTGCATGTATTCTCCATGAGTACAGGGTTAATTTTCATTAAAAAGATTTTTTGGAACCAATGGTTTAAAGTGTCTTCCACCAAAATTAATATAAAAATAACCATCCAGTTTTTTATTTCGCTCTGGGTCTTTTAAAATTGAAATCGCAGCTCGAATATATTTTAATTCGACCAAAATATGATCTCGACTCATGCAATTCAAAAAAGGCCCTTCTGGATAAAGAGTAGGACGAGGCTCTTTTGCAATCATTTTTTCTAAGTGTTCCACTTCTGCACTGAGTCTTTGTTCGTGCATTTCTAATGAACGAACGGCTTCTTTTGGTTCTACACCATATAAAAATGCATATCCAAGTGTTCGAGGGTCATCGTTAAATCCAGTCAAGTGTTTGAGAATTTCTTTTTTTAAAAGTTCTTTGCCTTTCTCTGTGATATTATACTTCACTCGTTCTGGTCTATTCCCTTCTTTTTCTGTTCGACCTATTATATGATTGTTTTTTTCAAGGCGAATCAGACGATTATATATGGTAGAGGTGCTTATTTTTGCCCAACGATCTAATTCTCGTTTACGAATTTCAGTTATGATATCATAGCCACTAGACTCTTGTTCTAATATAAAACCTAAAATAACTAAATCGTATCGATTCATATAATCACCTTTTCTACTCATTTTAGAAATATTCAAAAATACAATGACTATAATCTAACTTATTTTTTCCATAATATTCCAATTTGGAGTATTTTTTTTTGATAAAAAGAAAAAAAACACCAAATAAGTCTATTTTGATGTTTTAAATTAAGAAGAAAATATTTTATTTTACCAAATTTCTGATTTCAATTCTCTCATCATCAATTCGATAATGGAATCTTTTGGTGGTTTTCCGTTAAAAAGTGTTTCATAAACTGCATTGACTAAAGGCATTTCTACCCCTAGTTTTTCTGCTAAAGCTTTGGTACTCCTGCATGTAGGAACACCCTCAGCTATCATTTTCATTTCAGAAAGTATGGTCTCTAGTTTTTTTCCTTTACCAATTTCTTCTCCAACAAAACGATTACGACTGTGTGGTGACAAACAGGTCACTATCAAGTCTCCCATTCCCGCTAATCCTGCAAATGTATGTGCGTCTGCCCCAAGAGCTATCCCTAATCGACACATTTCTGCCTGTCCTCTTGTTAGCAAAGCAGCTCTAGTGTTGTCTCCTGATTCCATTCCGTATAAAACACCACTGGCAATAGCAATCACATTTTTAACTGAACCGCAAAGCTCCACACCAATCACATCGTTGGATGTATAAACTCTTAAATAAGAGCAGCTCATGGCCTCTTGTACCAATTGAGCCGAAGCTTCAGATCTAGAAGCAGCCACTATAGCTGTGTACATGCGACGAGCCACCTCTTCGGCATGTGAAGGGCCACTAAAAACAACCATTTTATCGGAAGGAAGCCACTGAACATTACTTAAAATAACCTCACTCATCCGTTGCAATGTGTTTTCTAAGATACCTTTGGTAGCACAAACCACCACAGGTACAGTTTGTGGACTAAAAGCCCCCAATTGTTTAGACACAGAGTCCATAAATTGAGAAGGGACCACAATTAACACCATTTCAGCACCTTCTATAGCAGCTCCCATATCTGTAGTATAGGTAAATTCTTTTGGAAGCTGAATACCAGGAAGTTTGTCTTTGTATTCATTTTGAGTGCTTAAAATTTCAACTTCTTCTGGAGAGTGAGTCCAAAAAGATACCTGATGGCCATTTTCAAATAAAACACACCCTAAAGTCAAACCCCAACTACCAGTGCCTAAAACTGCTGTCTTCATACCGTCTTTTAATCCTTTTTTATTAGTTATTTAATTCTTTTAGGACCAAAACCATTTTCAGTGCCATTCATTAAACGAACTATATTTACTTTATGTTTAATAATTACAAAAAAAGCCACAAAAAGTCCTGTCAAAAATACTCCAAAAGATGCATTTGCATCTGGAAAATCTAAAAAATAATTAGTCAATGAAAAAATAATCAAAGCAACACAGGCACCAATACTTCCAACAGATACATATTTACTGTAATATACTAATATAACCCACAATAAAAAACAAAGTAAAGCAGTATAAGGCACCAATGCTAAAAACACACCAAATGCTGTTAAAACGCCCTTTCCTCCTTTGAAGCCCGCAAAGCATGTAAAGCTGTGACCTAAAATAGCAAGGATACCGGCCAATAAAGGAAGCCAAGAATATTCTTCTACACTTCCATTTATTTTGTTTAAATAAACAGCAATAGTAGGGGCTAAAAAACCTTTTAGTAAATCTGTAATCACAACAGGAAGTGCAGGCTTAAAGCCTAAAACACGAAAAACATTAGTTAGACCAGCATTTTTAGACCCATGTTCACGAATGTCTATCCCTTTTATTATTTTTGCTATCCACACGGCGGAGGGGATGGACCCCAACAAGTATGCTATTGGAAGACTCAGTAAACTGTTCAAGTTCTTCATCCTTTCTAAGGGTTAATTTTCTATCAAAATTTAATCTTAATGGAGCTCCATGCAACTGAAACTCCTCGTAAAAACTTTTCATTAAAAATCTTTTGTAAGATTCATCGACCAACTCTGGAGTACGCGTTTCTATTGTGATCACTGGAGGCTCCACCATGGTTTGACAAGCGCGATTCAAATGAATTACCCTAGATTGTCGTGGTGGATGCGGGTGCCTAAGCATTAATTGCTTAAAAAACTCTGTTAAACGATCCCTACCAATCACACGACGACAATGAAGGTAAACTTTTTTTATTTCATCGACCAGTTTATGCACTCTTTGCCCTTCTTTGGCACTAATAGAAATAATGGGTGTCCACTCTAAAAAGGCCTCTCTATACACCATCTCTTTGACAAGTTCATCAAAAGATTTTGAAGTTTTATTTTCTAAAGCATCCCATTTATTCAACAATAAAATGAGACCTTTCCCCGCTTTTTTAATTTCTGTTATAATACGAAAATCTTGGACTTCTAAACCTCGAGTCACATCTATTACTAAAAGACAAACATCTGATCTTCGAATGCTTTCCATAGTTCTCATATTGCTATAGACTTCAATATCATCGGACACCTTTGACTTTTTTCTAAGTCCAGCAGTATCGGTCACCACAAAAGCCTCTTGATTCACTACAAAATGACAGTCTATAGAATCTCGAGTGGTTCCTGGAATATCAGAAACAACAGCTCGTTCTTCTCTTAGTAATTGATTCAAAAGAGTACTTTTCCCGGCATTAGGTCTTCCCAAGATAGCAAACCGTATGGGGCGAACTTCTCGTTTTGGGCTTGCTTTTTTTCCAGGCAAAATTTCTAAAATTTCATCTAGCAATGACAAACAAGCATAACCTGTTAAGGCACTCACGGTATGGGGCAAACCAAATCCTAGAGATAAAAAACTCCAGCTTTCGGCTCTGTCTGTATCTTTTTCGCTTTTATTGGCGATCAATAACACTTTTTTGTCTAATTTTTTTATGAGTCGAGAAAACTGTAAGTCTAAATCTGTGACCCCCACTCGAACATCGACCATAAAAAGGACCAAGTCAGAATCTTGAACTGCAGCGAAAATTTGTGCTCGTATAGAATCTGCTAAAACATCAATAGTATCATCGGGCAAAAAGCCACCTGTATCGATCAACACAAAATCTCGACCTTTGTGATTTGCTGTTTGATAATGACGATCTCTAGTCACACCTTCTTTGTCTGCCACGACCGCAGCCCGACGGCCCAATATTCTATTGAATAGTGAGGATTTGCCCACATTAGGCCGACCAATTATAGAGACAATAGGTAATTTCATATTCCAACAATATAGAAAAGCTTTTTGATTATTTGTATTTAAAATTCTCCCTACAATCAAAAATCTTTTTTCTTCAGCATTAAAAACACTATTTTTATATGTTTTGATTTCTCTTTTTATATATATTTTATTATTGATGATGAAGTGTATAGGCTTTTTCTTCAGTGTTTTATTATTAAATTTTAAATATAGAGGCTTTAGTGAGACACATAAATGGGAAAACAAAACTACTTGGTGTTTTTGGATACCCTATTGAACACACTCTTTCTCCAGTGATGCAAAATGCTTTACTTCAACATTTAGAAATAAATGCGGTGTACTTGCCATTTTCTTTTGCTCCTCACACTATTTCTGATGCAATCACAGCTTTTAAAACCTTTGGGCTCATAGGTGCCAACCTCACTATCCCATTTAAGGAAACCGTTTTAGACTATATCGATGAACTAGATCCATTGGCTGAATTTACTAAAAGTGTGAATACCATCTATTGGAAAAACAGAGAAGTTGGTGGCACTTTAGTAGGGACCACTACAGACCCATACGGAGCCATACTCAACTTGAAAAACACACTTGGGGATTCTTTAAAATTGGACAAAGATTTAAAAGTCGCTATACTAGGAAACGGAGGAGCAGCCAAAGCAATTGCTTATGTTTTAGCCGAAAAAGGTGTAAACTTGACTATAGTGAGCCGAAACCGGGCAAAAGGTGAACAATTAGCCAAAGACTTAGAAAACAAGCTTTTTATAAAAGTCGCAGTCTCTTCTTTTGAATCTTTTGCTGAGATCACTCCATCTATCAATTTAATTATAAACACTACCCCCGTAGGGATGTATCCTAATATTGAACAAAGTCCCTTAAAAAAAGAACAACTAAAAAAACACCAAATCATTTATGATATTGTTTACAATCCCTTACACACACAATTACTAAAAGACGCTAGAGAAGTAGGTTGCCAAATTGTGACGGGAAAAGGGATGCTGGCTGCTCAAGGAGCCGCAAGTTTTGCCAAGTGGTTTCAAGACTATAGCTCTAGCATAGATGTTTTAAAAAACGCAAAATTTATGAATACAATTTTAGACACACACTCCAAGGCTTATTATGGATAAACATATTTTTTTCACAGGCTTCATGGCTAGTGGTAAAACAAGAGTAGGAAGGCGAATTGCAGAACGACTCCAAAGGGAATTTATAGACACCGATGTTTTAATTGCAGAAAAAGCTGGAAAAAGTATTTCTGACATTTTTGAACAAGATGGAGAAGCTACTTTTCGAAAAATGGAGTTGGAATTAATTCAAAATTTGGTGAAAAGTACCTCACCTAAAGTTATATCTTTGGGTGGAGGAGCTCTTAGTCAAGAAGTTATCGTGAAGCATATTCGAAACTCAGGAGTTTTGGTGCGTCTTTGGGCTAAACCAGAAATTTTATCCGAACGAATTGCACGCAAAAACACTCGCCCACTCATGGCAGGTTTAAATAACGAAGAACGACTTCAAAAAATCAAAAAAATGCTCGAAGAACGAGAAGTTTTTTACTCCAAAGCTGACTTTAGTGTCGAAAGTTCCAATGACTACCCCGAGGAACATGTTTGTGAAAGAGTGCTTCATTTATTGCAGTTTTGGAAAGATCACTCTATAGATGTAAGCACCTCTTCTGGAGAACGATACCCCATTTTTATTGGCAAACAAATGTTTCATAAAATCGGACATTTATTGGAAGGTTTAGGACTCACTCCTTCTCATCAATTTTTGATTTGCACAGACACTGGTGTTGCTAAAGCCCAAGCAAACAGTTTAACTACACTCCGAAACCAAACAGCCCAAGCTCCTGTTTTTAAATTCAGAGCAGGTGAAACGAGCAAAAACTTAACGAGCTTAAACCAACTTTACACTTTTATGCTCAGAAGAAATTTTAGCCGAAAAACTTGTTTATTACAGTTTGGAGGTGGTGTGGTTGGAGATATGGCGGGTTTTGGAGCCGCTACTTACCAGAGAGGCATTCCGTTTATACAATTTCCCACTACTTTGCTAAGCATGGTAGATAGTTCTGTTGGCGGCAAGGTGGCTGTGAACCACTCTGAAGGGAAAAACATGATTGGTGCCTTTTATCAACCTAAAGCAGTGGTTTGTGATTTAGAAGTTTTAAAAACGCTTCCTCATCAAGAATTTTTGGCTGGCCTTGCAGAAATTATAAAATATGGAGTTATTTACGACTCTGACTTTTTTAAGTACATTGAAAATAATGCAGATTCAATCTTAAAAAAAGAAGAATCTACTTTAAAGTATTTAATAGAACAAAGTTGCAAAATTAAAGCAGAAGTAGTAGGTATTGACGAAAAAGAAACTGGACTTCGAGCCATATTAAATTATGGGCACACTTTTGGACACGCTATCGAAAAACTTACAAATTATCAAACTTTTTCTCATGGAATTGCTGTAAGTTTAGGGATGCGGGTGGCCGCTAGGGTCTCCACATTGTTAAATTTATGGAGTAAAGAAGAAGAGGAAAGACAAAGCAAGCTTTTAAACTTTTTTGGTTTTCCATCTCATTTCGATGTATCTATAAAAGAAGCTTGGAAAGCTATGGGTGTAGATAAAAAGGTCGAAAAAAACAATAGAAATTACATTTTACCTACTAAAATAGGGTGTGTAAAAAAACACGCAAATGTAGAAGAAACTATTATTCAAAAAGCTTGGGAAGCGATCCAAGCAAAAGAGGTCTTATGAGCATTTTAGTTACAGGCGGTACGGGAGCTCTTGGTTTTCATATATTATCAGGTGTGACTCGTTCTAAACGAAAACTTTATAGTTTTAGTGATGAAGTCCCTCAACCATGGCAAAAGGTAGAAGATGTTGAATATCTTACAGGAGATCTTTTAAATTTTAAAGAACTTCACGAGGTTATTCTTAAAACACAACCCGATTTTGTTTATCACTTAGCCAGTCAATCTTCGGTAGGTTTATCTTATAAAAAACCTTTCGAAACACTAAGCACTAATTTATTGGGTACACAAAATTTACTAGAAGCTGTTCGAATAGCGGCTCCAAAAGCAAAAGTCCTTTTACTAAGTTCTAGTGAAATCTATGGCAGAACAGAAGCTCTTTTAACTACTTTACACAAAGAATCGACTCCACCCAATCCTTTGACTCCATATGCCACTTCTAAAGCATGCATGGAAATTTTAGGAAATCAGTTTAGAAATGCACACGATTTACATATAGTTTTTGTGCGACCCTTTCATTTTACTGGTCCGCACCATAGTCGTCGATTTGCAATCCCTTCGATTACTCACCAGCTGGTCAAAATGAAACACTATGGCGACGAGCCTGTTTTATACACAGGAAGTTTAGATATCAGTCGAGATGTGATTGATGTTAGAGATGTAGCAAGAGCCATGATTCAAGTTCTAAACAGTTCTAAATCTGGGGAAGTCTATAATATTTGTACGGGAAAATCTTATACTTTTAGAGAACTTACAGAACATTTAGTGGATATTGCTGGGATTAGCGTGGATTTTCGATACGATCCTAGTTTAGATAGAAGCAATGATATTCCACTACTCATTGGCGATCCAACTAAAATAATGGACATAGGCTGGAAACCCTTGATCAGTATTGAAGACAGTTTAACTGATTTATTTAACGAAATGGTGGTACGAAAACGCTTAGAAATAAAATTACATTCTAAGAAAAACAAAGACTAAAGCCATACTCAATAGATCGAGTGAGTCTTTATTAGTTTAACACCCTTTTTTTTTGATTAAAATATAAGTTTCATTAGTTCTATGAATTTGACTAAATTCCATATTAAGATGGTGTTTTTAAATTATATCCCTTAAAAACAATGCCTCAAATAAAGAAATATTTGAAATTATGATTCAAAATTGAATTTAACACTAGCTTTTTTCTTTTTTTTAATATATTTTACTTTTTTTAAGACAAAAAGTTAAAACTTGAATGGAAGACCCTTTGAGCCCACTCAAAGGTTTTTCATTTTTATTTGTAAGGTACAAAGCATGATCGATCGCCAAAAGCACCTACTTCGTCTTGCTGACTGGAGTGAAGAGAGGATACTCGAAACATTACAGAGAGCACGACAACTCAAAGCAGAGGTACAATCTGGAAATCATTCAGATCATTTTAAAGGACAATCTATTGGAATGTTCTTTGAAAAGCCATCTCTAAGGACCATTACAACTTTTCAAGTGGGAATTTCTCAATTTGGAGGTTTTCCTGTACAATTAGATCCAGATTCTATTGGTCTTGGAAAAAGAGAGAGTATTAAGGATGTGGCTCGTTGTCTATCTCGGTGGGTGAACGCTCTTGTGGTTCGCTGTTTTGAACAAGAATTGATTGAACAACTCGCTCTTTATGGTGATATCCCAGTCATTAATGCACTCACCGACTCTTTTCATCCATGCCAAGCCATTTCCTTTGCACAAATGTTTCAAGAGCAGTACGGATCTTTTGAAGGAAAAACTATTGCCTTTATTGGAGATGGAAATAATGTAGCTAATTCATTGCTTATTCTTGCCGCAAAACTGGGCATGAATTTCACCTTGGCTTGCCCCAAAGGTTTTGAACAAAAAAAATGGATTGTCGAAGAATCCGTAGACTTATTAAAAAAACGAAATGCTAAATACCGTGTAGTTCATGATCCCAAAGAAGCTGTTTTAGATGCAGATATTTTATATTCTGATGTATGGGTGAGCATGGGTCAAGAAAAAGACAAAGACTCCAAGAAATCTCATTTTTTACCCTTTCAAATCAACGATTCTCTTTTAGACTTGGCCCCTTCACACTGCAAAGTTTCTCATTGTTTACCTGCTCATCGTGGAGAAGAAATCACTGATTCAGTGATGGACGGAGGAAAAAACTTAAGTTATGAAGAAGCAGAAAATCGATTACACGCACAAAAAGCAATTTTGTGGGATTTAATGAGGCCTTCCAAAAAGTGACAAAGGATTAAAACTTTGCAATTTTAAAGCCAGGCGTGTGTGAGACTTCAAAACAAGCCTTTAAAATGTGAAAAACTATATCCATTAGAGTTTTTTTATATTTCTATTTTTTAAGTTGAAACGAGTATGTACACTAAACAAAAATTTTTAGCCATGTCAGAGGCTAAGCAAGCAAAGAAATTCTCTGACTTGTTAAGGGTGATTATTTTACAACTCGGCAATGATGTTGCAAAATGTAAAAAAGAATACGAATTTTATGCAGAATGGGCTCAATTGCCCAAAGAACAGCTCCTATCAAATAAAAATCAAGCTCAACTTATCGATCTTTATAAAAGTTTCAGGTCCACAGCTGGGCTCGCTTTTGAACGAGATGTGTATTTAGAACAAGAGCCTGGAGATAGAGAGGAAGCTTTGGTAAAAGCTTTACCTTATAGTGTTTTGATCCACAACCTTCGAAGTGCTTTTAATGTGGGTTCTATTATTCGTTCTATAGACTGTTTTGGTTTAGAATCTGTGAATTTGAGTGGCTACACTCCTAGCATGGATCATGTGTCTCTGAAAAGTGCAGCGAGAGGTGCTGAAAAATGGATCCCTTCTCAACGGTGGGATTCTCCAATTTCTTGCATTGAGTATTATAAAGAAAACAATTACGAAATCATCGCTTTGGAAACAGGAGACTACCCTAGTGTCTCTGATGTTTCTTTCCCCCCAAAAGCTCTTATTTTAGAGGGTAACGAAGAGCTAGGTATTTCTCAAGAACTAATGGATTTAGCCACTCTTAAAGTCAGTATCCCCATGCAAGGTAAAAAAGCCAGCATGAATGTGGCAGGTGCTTTTGCTATTACTGCTTTTAGCATTCGTAGTCGATATTCTTTTTTATAGTATTTTAAAGTTTTTTAAAGTAAAATTAAGTATTTTGTTAAAAGCTTTTAACACATCCATTAAATTTTGAATGTCTGTGATTTTATAGACACCAATCAAAACAACTAGAAGCTTTTGAAATTCAATTTATTTTAGTGTGTGAACTTTTATTGTTGAGATACTTTATGCAAACTATGGACATGAATTTAGCTCGTATTTTTTTGAACACTTGCGAAAACAAAGGCTTTTTAGGCTGGTATTTTAGAGAAAACAATGCATGGACTTCTTACCCCAAAGAACAATTAAAAAAAGATTTGTTTTTAATGAGTCTGGCTCTAAAATCCAGAGGAGTCTCTTTGAATCAAAATGTAGGGATCATTGCCCCTACTTCTCCCCACTGGATTATAGCCGATCTGGCTATACAATTGGTTGGTGGGATTAGTGTCCCTTTGTTTCCTAATATCTCTACCAAAAACTTTAGTTTTCAGTGCGAAGAAGCTAATGTAAAGTTTTTAATTGTGAAAAATATAGAAGAGCTGGACTTGGCTTTGCAAGAAAAATGCCACTCTTTCCAGTGGATTATTTCTCTAGAACCCATTCAAAATCCAAAAGAAAATATGATAGAATGGAATGATTTACTAGAGGAAGCTACTCTTTTAGCAGAAAATATCAACCCCGATGAGTGGTTGAACCATGCAGCTCAAAATATTCAAGCCGACCAAATATTCTCTATAATCTATACCAGTGGTTCTACAGGGACTCCCAAAGGAGTGCCCCTCACGCATAAAAATATAGTTTCTCAATTAATATCCATTCAAGAGATTTTCAATTTAGATCCAAAAGTGGATACCGCTTTAAGTATTTTACCCATTGCTCATGTCTTTGAGCGGATGGTACTCTATTATTATGTCTTAGCAGGGATTCAAGTGTATTTCGCAGACGATCCTCAAAATACAGGAGTTTTGCTTTACGACACCAAAGCCTCTGTGATCACAGTGGTGCCTCGAATTTTAGAACGACTTTACGAAAAAATGACTGCCGCTGCAGAAAATAAATCTGGATTGCAAAAGTTATTCTTAAAAAAGGCAATCCGTCAAGCCAAAATCATAGACCCATTCCAAGCACACTTCTCTAAAAAAATTTATGAAAAATTAGTCTATAAAAAAATGAGAGAGGCTATAGGAGACAACTTTAAATATATTATTTCTGGAAGCAGTGCCTTAAATAAAAGTATCAATCGATTTTTATTAAATATTGGTCTTCCCGTTTATGAGGGCTATGGATTGACCGAAACTTCACCTGTTGTTTCTGTGAATTATAAAAATCATTTAAAATTAGGGTCTGTCGGTAAAAAATTGAAGCACTTAGAAGTGAAATTGAGTGAAAATAAAGAAATTTTGGTCAAAGGTGATAGCGTTTTTTCTGGATATTACAATTCTAGTGAACTCAACAAAAACATTTTTACTGAAGATGGTTATTTTAAGACTGGAGACGAAGCCTATATAGACGAAGAAGGTTACATTTATATTGTGGGGCGTATAAAAGAAATGTTAAAAACTTCTACTGGAAAATATGTGTCCCCTTTACCTATTGAACTAGAAATATCCAGACACCCGTTTGTAGAAGCAGCACTGGTGATTGCCAACAATCGAAAATACCCTTCTGCACTCCTTTTTATGAATTTTGAAAATACCAGACGCTACCTAAAAAAAACACTCGAAGAATTTGACCCGCAAGAAGCTCTTCTATCCAAAAAAGTAAATACTGCTTTAGAAAGGCATATTGCCAATGTCAATAAAAAACTTAATCATTGGGAACAAATTCAAAAATGGCAATTGATTACCGACCCTTTGACCATTGAATCAGGCTTACTCACTCCCACTTTAAAACTACGAAGAAAAGCAACCGAAGCTGCATATGCAGAGATTATAGAGAACTTGTATTAGTATGTTTTATTTTGGGTAGGCACAACACCTAAAACTAATGGAAGCATCTTTATAAAAAGCGGCTGCTCCTAAATAAGATTTTGGCTGGAGCAAAAACACAGCTTCTTTTTTTGAAGCTTCGTAAATTAAACCATTAGCTATCGATTGAATAAAATCTTCTCCACCCTTTTTATATTCTGATACTAACACATAGTCTTCACCTATGATTTTATTAGTTTTAGGGTTTTTCACATTAAAAAACTGTAAAGTATCTTTAAAATCTTTTTTAGTTAAAACCGAATACAGTGTTCTCAAAGAATCTTTCACTAATGAGGTGTCCACACTTGTCCCATTGAGGTACAAAAACACCGAATCTTGAGTATAATCTAAACGAGTGTAATAAGGGAAAAATCGATTGGTGCACATTGCAATAGATTCTCTTTCAATGTCTGCAAATATTTTATAACTAGAACCTTTAAGGACTTCTAAAGTATCAGGAGACCTTCCTAAAGTCCACTCTTGGTATTGCCCAGGTAAATCTCGAATACCAAAACGGTTGGCACACCTAAAATCACGAAGTTCTTGAAAGCGTGCCGAATTAGAATCATTAGTCCCCACATTACAATAAGAAAAAAGGTATTCACTGGCGGGGATATCATTGTCTTCTATAACTCCATAAGTAGAAGAACCTCCAGACAAACACGCTTTTTGCCATTCCGATTCTTTACAAAGACCCACCGTAAAATTTGAAACACTCATAGACTCACACGCTTCTATCGCCTCTGCGTGCAATACCCCACTCACAAAAATCCCATTGGCATCTCGATGCTCATAAGTTTCAATACAAAAATAACTAGTGTCCGATGGTACAATACTAAAACCAGGAGGACAGTCCATTTCTTGATTTTGAGAAGGATTTATAAAAAGCGTGTCTATTAAAGCAGCAGAATAATAACCGGATGAATCTACCGATCGAATCCTTAAAATCAACGAATCTCCAGGTAAAACCCACCGGATAGTGTCGGTGATTAAAGTTCCAGTAGAAGACACTCGTATAGCATTATCGACAAAGTCATAGTGTTTTGAAAATCGTTGCAAACTCCCACCAGCATAAGTAATAGGCTTCCATTCATTTTTATAAAATCGATCAATTAAGTATTTCTCTACAGGTCTAAAACATTTTTTTTCTAAACAATCTACAGGAATATTTAAAATAGAATCTCTTAAAATTTGGTGGTCTTTGTGCAAGGGATCCACACTTTCACTCCAATAAATAAAAACTCTATTGTTACTATCTAATTGAGTATATTTTGAATCTATAGAGTCTGGATTAGAGAAAATTTTGGCGGGCATTAAAGGAGCTAAGGGATCGGTTGTCATAAAAAGTTGATTGTTTTCAACAGTGGTGCTGCCTTCTGTGCCCGAAGAGTTTCCCGACGAGTCCCAAGCCGAGATTCCTATAGTATATTTTCGTTGAGGCAAAAGACCTTCTAAATGCAAACGAAACCTATTTGCATCTGCACTATCAAAGTCAAAACCCTCACCATCTAGAACTACTAATCTCAAATAGTTTTTAACCGATTCTTCTTGGCTGGTGGAATCTAACCATATAGAGTCTCTCACCGCACGAATTCGATGGTGTCTTTTATACAGTTTATCACCAAGCTTATCTGTGATCCCTTGATGCGTCACAAAAACTTGAGTTTTTCGAAGGTCTTCTGTTTTGTCTTGAGCATAAACCACAATATTATACCCCACAATAGGGCCAGAAAGTTCATTTGGCTTGTAAAAATCAACTTGATCTGTGGGTCTAGCCCAATCAAAAACAGCTCCTGTGGACCAAACTGAATCTTGCAAACTCACTCTAGATGGTGCTAAATCATCTCCAAAATGCACAAAAATCCTTTGAAGGCTTCCTTTTTTTTCGTCACTTTTTTTATCTGTATATTCGGGCCAAATAGCCAGCTGCAAGCTATCTCTATCTAAATATTCTTTTAGTAATGGGGTTAAATCAATGGTATCAAAATCAAAATTATTAGGGTTCGTGTATTTATATCGAATGGAATTTTGAAGGGCTTTTGAAGACACACTTTTGGAGGTGTCATCTATAAATAAAGTGTCTAGCCATAGGTGAAACTGTTTTAAACTATTTCTTTCTATGGGGTAACGAAAACGAAGTAAAAAACAGTTCTCTGCTTTAGTAGATGGAGTGGCACACTCTCTCAAAACAGACATATCTAGCACTTCTCTATCAAAAAAATACTCTATCCCATCTTTATCATCTGAACAAGAGATAAGCAATAGAAAAAACAAAGCAAAGCAAGGGGCAAGCTTTTTCAAAAGAACTATTTTCAAAGACGATATTTTCATAAAATCAAAAACACCTTTTTTAGCATATTCTTATAAAATAGAAAAAGACCAACTAAAATAAGTTGGTCTATAAAAATAATTCAAAAAAAATTAGGCTTCTGGATATACAGAAACTTTTTGACGCTTGGCGTCTAGTCTCTCAAATTTAACTTTGCCATCGATCAAAGAAAACAAAGTAAAATCTCTACCCATGCCTACATTATTGCCTTGATGGAAGTGAGAGCCGCGTTGACGAACAATAATATTGCCTGCTTTCACCACTTCACCAGCGTATTTTTTAACACCAAGGTATTTGGGCTTTGAATCACGACCATTTTTAACGGATCCTTGTCCTTTTTTCTGTGCCATGCTTAAGCCTCCATCTCTTTTTGTTTACGAAGAAAGTTCTTTTTCACTTTTTCTGGTTTTGGAATACCTTGAGCAATTTTTTCTCGGCGTGTCAAAGGAACATTTTGTTCTTTTTGTTTGGCAAGAGCCACCACGCGGGCACGGTTGCGCACAATTACTTGAGGTTCAACTACTGCAGATTCGGTTCCGGAGCGGATTTCCGTAACGAGCAATTCGGTATAGCCCTGACGATGACCTTTGGTGCGTTCGTAGCGTTTACGACGCTGTTTTTTAAAAACAGTCACTTTATCGCCTTTCCCGTGAGAGAGTATTTCTACTTTCACAGAGGCGTCATTCAGGACAGGGGTGCCGATTTGCACTTCTTCTCCGTTAGAGAAAAGAAGGACGGACTTGAGCTCCAGTGTAGAACCAACAGCAGCACTAGCGATACTAGGGACTTTATAAGCTTTTCCTAGCTCGACTTTATACTGGAAACCACCTGTTTCAACAATAGAATACATTTGCATATCCTTTTTTAAATAGCTGTATTGGAAACCCAATTATAGTAAAACTTTTCTCTTTAGTCAGTGAATTTAGCTAAAAAAAAATCATTTTTCCTTTAAAACAACTCAATAGTTCGCATTAAAAGAAAAAAGCCCTTCGAAAGGGCTTTCAAGTTAAAGAGTATTAAACTCCCTGCCACTTCATAGCATCTGCAATTTTTTTGAAACCTGCAATATTAGCCCCCAATACAAGGTTGCCTGGAGATCCAAATTCTTTGGAAGCACTATAGACACTTTCAAAAATATTTTTCATAATAGACTGTAGTTTTTCGTCCACTTCATCAAAAGACCAGCTAATTCGACCGCTATTTTGACTCATTTCTAAACCAGAAGTAGCCACACCTCCGGCATTAGCTGCTTTGGCAGGAGCAAAAAGGACACCCGCTTCCATAAGTGCGTGCACAGCCTCTGGAGTGGACGGCATATTTGCCCCTTCTGCCACCATAGTCACACCATTTTGAATCAATAATTGAGCTGAATCCAAATCTAATTCATTTTGAGTCGCACAAGGAAGAGCTATATCACATGGAATACTCCAAACCCCTTTACACCCTTCAAAATACTGAGAACCAGGCACTCTTTTTGCGTATTCAGAAATTCGTGCCCTTTCCACTTCTTTGATTTGTTTAAGAACTTCAAGATTAATACCATTTGGATCATGAATATACCCACTAGAATCCGAAACGCTAAGCACTTTAGCCCCATAAGTCTGAGCTTTTTCAACAGCATAAGTAGCCACATTTCCAGATCCAGATACAAGCACTCTTTTTCCATTTAAATCTGTATTTTTGATATTTTTCAAAGCTTCTTGAGTAAAATAAATCAATCCATAGCCGGTTGCTTCCTTTCGAGCCAAAGAACCTCCATAAGAAAGTCCCTTGCCAGTAAACACACCCGTAAATTCATTTTTTATTTTCTTATATTGCCCAAACATATAGCCGACTTCGCGTGCTCCCACTCCGATATCTCCGGCAGGCACATCTACATCTGCACCGATATGACGGCTAAGCTCCACCATCAAAGCTTGGCAAAAGCGCATAATTTCATTTTCGGATTTTCCTTTAGGGTCAAAGTCTGCCCCCCCTTTTCCGCCTCCCATAGGAAGCCCTGTCAAGCTATTTTTATAAACTTGCTCAAAAGCCAAAAACTTTAAGATAGATGCATTCACAGAAGGGTGAAACCTAAAACCACCTTTATAGGGTCCAATAGCCGAATTGAACTGCACTCGGTATGCCCTATTCACCTGGACCACTCCAGCATCATCTATCCAAGAAACTCGAAACTGAACCAATCTTTCTGGTTCAATCATTCTGTCTATAACCCCTGTTTTAGCAAGTTCGGGCTCTTTTTCTAGAACAGGTTCTAGAGATTCTAAAAACTCTAAAACGGCTTGATGAAATTCTAATTCTCCGATATTTTTTTGAACAACAGTATCGTATATCCGTAGCAAATATTCGTTTTTGAGTGGCATTTGAAATCTCCATATAGATTGGTAAAACACACTGCAAATATAAATAAATTCTTAAAAAAGGATTAGATAAAACTGTTATAAAAAGAAAAAAAACTCTAAGTTAGTCGTTTTGAAACAAATCGGCCAAGTAGTCTTTTGCAGAAATAGTGATAGGCATAAAATAAGCTTTGGCTTTAGCTTCTGCAATACGATTCAAAAGCTGTCTAGCCAAGGTGCGATTTTCTGCAAGCCCATAATTAAAATCCACTGGAAAAACCGCTTGATTCACTCTTTCCCAATACAGGCGAGATTTTTCTGAATACACAGGGCTCAAACCAAACCACATATCCACACCTTTCAACTGCTCCAACCACAAATCCAAACTAGTTAAAGAGAAAAAGGGCTGGGTATAAAAGCCATCGGCTCCGGCCTCTAATTTTTGCATGGCATAGTCTATTTCTTTTCTAAAAGAACTCCGATAAGGGTCCAAACCCGCATAAATTTTTAAAGCAGGAAATGCAGCACGAATACTTTGTATTGCTTGCACTGTAGTCACTCCAGAAGGCTCAAACTCAATGTTTTTAGGAGGATCCCCTCCAATCAACAAAAGCTCTTTTAAACCTAAGTCCACCAGTTCGGCCACCATATTCTTTAAAACATCGATGGGCCTATCTATCAAACGAAAATGTGGAACCACAGAAATTCCAGCTTGTAAAAGGGCCTTAGAAGCCTCATAAGATTTGATAGGAACCGATAAAATCTCTGGAACATTGATTTTTTCAATAAAAGGATACGCTGCCAAATTCGAGCGACTCTCTTCAATAAAAAGCTCTAAATTCCTTGGAACCAATTCCAAAGCAATAGAAGACGGTATATTAAAACTCATATTCAAACACAACTCCTCAACAACTTTACCTCTTGAATTTAACAAATCACAAATAAAAAGTCAATGCCTTTATGCGTATTTAAGCATATAATTATTTTTATGCATGAAGTCTCACACACGCCTGGCTTTTTTTTTGAACATAAAAGCTATAAATTTCAAAGTTTATAGCGAGAATTTCCGTCCATAAAATCTATAAGTGGATGGTTTTTACAGTTGAAAAGCCAAAAATCGATAAGATGCAGAAGGGGTGGCGGAGAAGCCGCAGGCTTCGAAGACAGGGGAAGGCTTTCCCCTCTATACCTTGATTAAACACATTTTTAATGTTTGTTTTGTATTCGCTTGGAGATGATTTCACCTTTTGAAAAGTAAATTTTTGATTTTGATATATCTATAATTGGAAGTGATTCGTTTAAGGAATTTCTAATCAGAAAAACTTGGATAATTTGGGATTTTTTTTATAGGAATATAAGAGTTTTTGCTTGGAATACGCTCTAAATAAATGTGTTCATCCCCTAGTTGTAGTAAGATATAACTCGGTTTTAGTACCTTTAAATAACGATTGACTTGTATTTCTAAAGAATTCCATGTGTATTGGTCTTTGGCTTTACACTCTACTAAAAGCCATGGTTCGTCGATATTTTTGGAGTTTCTAAATTGATGGACCAAAATATCCACCCTGTCTCGATTTGTTTTTTGAATGTTTGTGAGCGAAAACTCCACTTCGATTAAGTGTTCAGGCACTTTCAAATTGTTTTTTAAAAAATGTAAGACGCTTTGCCTCACAGATTCTTCCGGAGTACTCGGCACATTTTTTTTGCGAATAGGGTCAAAATAAGACATATTCTAAATATAAGTAATTGAATTTATTTTATTCTTTCTTTTTTTAGAGAATTTGTTTTTAAAGTTTTTAGATTTGCTACATTTTAGATTCTACAAATTATACTCAATTTGTGGTTGTTTATAAAATGTCCTATAGGAGTTTTGAATGAGACTGAAATTATTGAGCGATGGTGCTAAAGAACTTTCTTACGAAATCCGTGAAATTGTTAAAAAAGCAAATCAGCTCGAAGCGCTTGGACTCACTATCCACTGGGAAAACATTGGTGACCCCATTCAAAAGAAAACTCAAGTCCCCACTTGGATTAAAGATATTGTCACTAAAATTGTACAAGACAATTGCAGTTATGGGTACTGCCCTTCTAAAGGTGTGCTCTCTACCAGAGAATTTTTGGCCAAAGAAACCAATGCTCTAGGAGGAGCTCAAATATCTGCCGAAGATATTTTGTTTTTTAATGGTTTAGGCGATGCTATTGCCACCATTTATAGTTTGCTTGCACTCACCACTCGTATTATCGGACCTTCTCCTGCTTATAGTACCCACAGCTCTGCCGAGGCCGCTCACGCCCATTCTGCTCCCATCACTTATATGCTAGATCCCAAAAACCATTGGTACCCTGACCTCGAAGATCTAGAAAACAAGATAAAATACAATCCTAATATTGGCGGCATTTTAATTATCAATCCAGACAATCCCACTGGAATGGTTTATCCTTTAGAAGACCTTAAAAAAATTGTCGAAATCGCTAGAAAATATAAACTCTTTATTATTTCCGATGAGATTTATAATAAAATTGTTTATAATGGAGCTCGAGCTTATGCACTAGCCGAAGTTATCGAAGATGTTCCTGGAATTGCCCTTAAAGGAATTTCAAAAGAATACCCGTGGCCTGGGTCAAGGTGTGGTTGGGCAGAATATTACAACCGCGATAAAGATGAACATTTCGACGCTTTTTGTCGAAGTTTAGATAACGCCAAAATGATCGAGGTGTGCTCTACAACCATGCCTCAAATGACTATCCCATTCGTTTTTAGCGATCCACGCTATACAGAGCATCGTCAAAATCTCAATAAAAAAATAGGCCATAGAAGCTCTATTATCAATGAAATTTTAAGCGATGTGCCCGAACTTTATTTTAATCCAACATATGGGGCTTTTTATAACACCATTACTTTCAAAGAAGGTGTGTTAAACGAGCGTCAAAGCCTCCCTATCGAAAACCCTGAGATTCGTGCCAAAGTAGAGAAATGGGTCGAAAATGTGCCTAGTTTAGATTATCGTTTTGTCTATTATTTACTCGGTGCCACAGGAATTTGTGTGGTGCCCAGCAGTAGCTTTTGTTCGGATTTGCAAGGCTTTAGGATCACTTTACTCGAAGAAAACGACGAGACTCTTCGAGAAATTTTTACAAAACTTAGAGATGCTATCAAGACTTTTATTCAAAGCGCATAGTGCACACTGGATTGGATAAAAGTCCAATTTGATACAATAGACCTAACGCATTTCCATTGGTGAAAAAGGAGGGTCTAATTCCAATGATATTGGGCAATGATCGGAGCCAAGCATTTCTGGGTGCACCTTAGAATCTAAGACACTAGGCATTAAAGCTTTATCTACAAACGCGTAGTCAATACGCCAGCCCACATTCCTTGCCCTAGAATTGGCCCTGTTGGACCACCAAGTGTAGACATCTTTTTGTTCTGGATTTAAATGGCGATAAGTGTCTATGAAGCCATTTTCTATATATTTATCTAGCCATGCGCGTTCAATGGGTAAAAAACCACTCACCGTTTCATTGTCTTTGGGGCGAGCTAAATCAATTTCTTGGTGTGCTGTATTGTAATCTCCTACAGTTACCACATGTTTGCCGTTGGCCAACCAGTGCAAAGAATTTTCTAAAAAAGCATCGTAAAATCGAAGTTTATAATCGACACGATGCTCCCCTTGCCCCCCATTTGGAAAATATACATTGTTCAACACCCAATCTGGAAACACCAATTGAATCATTCGACCTTCTTGGTCAAACTCTTCAATCCCCATGCCATAATTCACAAGGTCGGGCTCTATTTTTGAATAAATCGCTACCCCACTATAACCTTTTTTTGTTTTGGAAGGATTCCAATAGGTAAAATAGTTTTCTTTATTTTGTAAACTGGTAGGCACTTGATCTAATTCAGCACGAACTTCTTGAAGACATAAAATATCGGGCTCAATCTCTTTGAACCAAGTTTCAAAGCCCTTTTTAATGGCAGAGCGTATTCCATTCACATTCCAACTGTAGATATTCATAGATACCCTTTTTTAAAAAAGCAAAAAAAGATTATTAAAGAAGGAGTTTAAATCATTTTAAATAGGATACTAAAAGTAATCCTAAAACTCAATTAAAATAAAATTTAATGCTTTATTAAAGATAGAATATTTTAATCTCTTTAGCTAAATTCTTTAAAAGCTTCTTTAGATTGGTTAATATTATGTAAAAAAAGCTTTTTTTAATACTCTTCTTAAGAAAATCTATCCTTTTCTTTAAGTTTGAGTTTATATTTAATACATGAAGTTGATTTTTACTCTTTTTTTTTCAACCCTATTTATAGTAGGGTGTGCAGGCTCTCGAGATGGTTCTGACCTAGAAGTTCCAACAGATATGCCTCCAATTTGTCGTGATATTGACTTTGTTGCCCAGCCCGACATGCGAGAACTTTGCGGTGTTCGTGTGATGCGCTACAAAGCCTATCGCAATATTCCACAACAACGATATTTGAATAAACCTCAAGAAACTTCTTTAGTAAAAGTGAATAATAAGCTTGAACTTCGATTTCCAAACAATTTGCCCATCACGCTCACTGGACCTATTGTCAATGAAATCCAATTCAATCAAGACAAGCGACTTCAAAAAATAGCCAACTCTTATGACTATTATGAGATATACACATCTAATAAAGTCAGGATTCGCATATTTAAAATGGGTATCCCCACAGATTTGGGTAATAAACACGAATTTTGCTTTAGAATTCCCGATAAATTGGGAGATGAACGCACCCGAAATCAAGCTATGGGAGATCGCATAGAATCTATGTCTTGCAAAGATTTTGATATTTTAGTGAAAGAAAATAAAAAATAAGACGCTTTTAATTAAACAAGATTATCGATATTCCAAAATACAGCTGGCAAATTCAAGTCAGCTTTTATTTTTTGAGCCAAAGCTTGGACCCCAAAAATTTCTGTCCGATGATGACCACATGCCACTAAATTTCGAGCATCTTCTTCTATAAAAATAGGAGTTTGTTCTTTAATTTCTCCAGTAAAATATAAATCTACTCCTAAATCATAAGCCTCATCAATACCGCTAGTGCCTCCACCAGAACAGATGCCTATTTTTTGTATTTCTTTTTTACCAAAAAGAAGCTGATGCTGGATTGGGTAAGGGAAAACTTGTTCTACTTTTGCAATAAAAGTCTCTACAGGAATTGGTTCTTTTAAGCCCGCTATACAGCCTACGGTGACTTCTTTACCAGCAGAAATAAAGCCCTCTATATGTTCAAAACCTAATTTAGAAGCAATGATTGCATTATTTCCAATTTCTGGATGCCCATCTAAAGGCAAATGGAAGGCATATAAAGAAATTGAATGCTGCATTAATTTTTGAACTTTACGCCCCAAAGAACCTGTAAGGATTTTAGACTCATTATCCCAAAAACCATGAGGATGGTGCACAATAATACAATCTGCTCCTATCTCAATGGCTTTGTCAATAAGAGACTCTCTCAAAGAAACTCCAGTAAGCACTTTATTTACTTTTTTAGATGCCTCTACATTCAAACCATTCACACAAAAATCTTGGTATTGACTAGCAAAAAGCAGTTGATCCAAATATTTTGTAAAATCTTGTATTCGCATAATTCCTCTATAAGTTCATATACTAAAATAAAACTTCAAAACCAAGTCCAATACCATTTAAATAAATCTTTTAAGAATTTCAAATTAATTTTATTATTGGTTGATTTTAAGTATGCGATTTTCTAAATTTACGCATAGAGCCTTTTAAATAAACATCCAATCCATGAGGATATTATGGCAAACTATCTTTTTACTTCTGAGTCTGTCTCTTGTGGGCACCCCGACAAAATTGCCGACCAAATTTCTGATGCTATTCTCGATGCAGCCCTTAGTATTGACCCTCTTAGTCGTGTCGCTTGCGAAGTACTTGTCAACACGGGCCTTGTAGTCATTGCTGGAGAAATCACCACCAAAGCCAACCTCGATTATGCTCAAATCGCTCGAGATACTATTCATAAAATTGGCTACACAGACTCTGCTATGGGTTTTGATTATAAAAGTTGTGCCGTTTTGATAAATCTAGACAAACAATCTCCAGATATTGCTCAAGGAGTTGATAGCATCCAAGTCGAGGGAAAACTTTCTGCCGAGCAAGGGGCGGGGGATCAAGGGATGGTTTTTGGTTTTGCTTGTGATGAAACCGAAGAATTAATGCCTCTCCCTATCTCATTGTCGCATCAACTAATAAAAAAGATTCAAGATCTACGCTATTCAAATGAAATCCCCTGGCTTTGCCCCGATGCCAAAAGTCAAGTGACAGTGAAATACTCCAAAGACCACCAGCCACTTTGTGTTTCTGCTGTGGTATTGAGTACTCAACACTTAGAAACTTTTGAAAACAAAGAGCTCACTCACAAACAAATCGAATCTACCATCATCGAAAAAGTCATTAAAGCTGTTATTCCTGCAGAACTTTTGGAAGAATCCACTCAATACCTAGTGAATCCTACCGGCAAATTTGTGGTAGGAGGCCCTCATGGAGATGCTGGCCTCACCGGGCGAAAAATAATTGTGGACACTTATGGTGGTATGGGGCGTCATGGTGGTGGGGCATTTTCGGGCAAGGACCCTTCTAAAGTGGATCGTTCAGGAGCCTACGCCGCAAGATATGTAGCAAAAAACATTGTCGCAGCAAAACTCGCTTCTCGATGCGAAGTTCAAATCTCTTATGCTATCGGCTTTTCTAAACCCGTTTCCATTTTTGTGGATACTTTTGGAACAGGAAAAATACCAGACCACGAAATAGAACTTTTAGTCCAAGAACATTTTGACTTATCCCCCGCTGGACTCACTCAAATGCTTTCATTAAATTCACCCGGTTATATTGAAACTGCAAGTTTAGGTCACTTTGGTCGAACAGGCAAACGATTCACTTGGGAAGTCACCGACAAAGCAAATGATTTAATCCAAGCTGCAAAAAACAAAAACCTACTTTAACTTTGGAGTTTTTAATGTCTCGTCTTAGCATCCAAGAGGCTTTAGATTTATTCAACAATGCCCCTTTGGAGGACTTGTCCAAAATGGCAAACCATGCAAAAGAATGGCGTCATGGTAAATCCGTTTATTGGGTGAACAACAGGCAAATCAATTACACGAATGTTTGTGTACTCCATTGTTCTTTTTGCGCTTTTTCTAGAATAAAAAAAGACAGTCCAACCGCTTATAGCTGGACACACGAAACCATCCTTCAAAAAGCAGAAGAAGCCATACTCAAAGGGGCCAAAGAACTGCATATTGTAGGAGGCTTGCACCCAGATCACTCTTTCTCATATTATGTAGAAATGCTTTCTAAATTAAGGGCTCGTTTTCCAAGTGTAAACCTTAAAGCTTTCACCGCTGTTGAACTTTGTTACTTTGCAAAAATAACTCAAAGGCCCCTAAAAGACATTGTGCTAGAACTCAAAGAAGCCGGATTAGACGCTCTCCCTGGTGGTGGAGCTGAAATTTTGGTGCAAAGTGTTCGAGACGAAATATGCCCTGACAAAGAAACAGCAGAAGAATGGCTAAACGCTCACCGCACTGTGCATCAAGCTGCACTTCACTCCAACGCCACCATGCTTTTTGGTCATATAGAAAGTCCAGAACACCGTTTAGAACATATGCAAATGCTACGAGACCTACAAGACGAAACGAATGGCTTTTTCGCCTTTATCCCCCTTGTTTTTCATCCAGAAAAAAACAGCCTTGGCAGGCGCGTTGGTAATATCACCACCCCAGAAGACATTTTAAGGACTGTAGCCATTTCTAGACTTTTTTTGGACAACTTCCCACACATCAAAGCGTATTGGATTCAAATGGGTATTCCCACCGCTTTAAAAGCTCTCCACGCAGGGGCATCCGACTTAGATGGCACCATTCTCGAAGAAAAAATCACTCACGCGGCTGGAGCAAGCTCTCCTATTGGCATGTCTGCTTCACAAATCCGAGAGCTCATTTTAAACGAATCTTTAATTCCAATCGAAAGGAATGCCAAGTACGAAACTTTTAACTAAGCACAATCAAAACTTTGCAACAATGAATCCAAAAACAAATCTAAGATTATTTTAATCCCACAAATCACTTCAATCCTTTGATTTTTTTAAAAATAAAATCTGATTTTTATGAAGTTTCAGAAACGCCTGGCTTGTTGAGCTACACTTAAGCATCTATTTATACTCAGATTCTCGCTCTCTTTTCAATACACCTAAAAAAGATGCCATTCCATATTAAAAACTGCTTAGAAAATCACTTTATAAGTGCATTCCCCTCAGAATAGTAAGAATAAAAATCCTCAATCTCATCATGGCAAGAGCCATACCCTGTGCCAATCCATAAAAAAAGAATCTACTCATAGAAAACCTTCACTTTCAAACTCTGTATGCTTCGGCTACCCTACGACCTAAATGACGAATAAAAACCATTTATCTCTGCCGTCTCATTGGAATGGCATCTTAGAGGAGCTACACAAGAATCATGCAAGTAATAAACAAGTATACTAGCATAGCAAATCACACACCACCACAACCCTTCAATAGAAACACTTCCGCAATTTCTAAACGAAATGAAAGCAAATAAAAGTTTAAAGCAATCTATAAAAGACACCACCACTCTTAAAAATCATCTTTGCAATAAAAAAATATTAAGTTCCCTATTATGTTTTTTTCGATTATTTTTGTATCTTATAAAAACATGTAAATCATTTTTTTGTATTTATTTTCATAGAGGTTTTTATGTTTTCAATTTTCCGTTCTGGAGTTTTTCTTTGTTTTTCTTTGACAATGCTTTTTGCTCAAGCACCCCAAAAAAATGAAATTCCTTTAATGAAAGAGGACTCTGGTGAACTAATGAAAATGGATTTTTCGATCCCTTTGGTGGGTATCAGTGATCCTGGAATGCTCTTTAGCCACTTTGCAAATAAAAATCTAATGATTTATTACTTTAGCCCTAAATGTGTACATTGTGTGAACCACTATTCTCAAATTCAAGACATTATAAAAAAATATGAACCCAAAGGACTCTCTGGTATTGCTATTGGTCTTGGAGGGGGCATTAAAAAGAATAATATTCGACTTTTTATGAACCAACAGCGAGCCTCGATTCCATTTTTTCAAGATCAAAACTCTAAATTTGGACCAAAATATGGAACTGGCTATATCCCTGCTCTATACTTAGTCCTTGAAAATGGCACTTTTTATAGGTATGCCGAACTCAACGAAACCAATATAAACCACTTAATGCAAACTCTCAACAGTTTGTATTCAAAATAAAATTAAAAACACGCTCTAACGGTCTAAAACTTTCTACTTTTAATAGAAACTAGAAATTTTTGCAATTCAATTTAGTTTTCGACCTTGAGCTTTTAGCCATCGTTCATATAAAAACAAAGCAATTAAGTTTTTCCCATCGACAAAGCACTTAGCAGCTTCTTCATATGGCATAACCACCGTTTTTATCCACTCCCCTTCTTCTTGGTACACCTGATTTTTTTGATCCAGTTGTTGCAACTCTTCTGGGCTTACCTCTCTTTCAACAGCATAAAAATAAATATGCTCATCGAGCAAGCCACAACTACAAGCAAAACCAGTCGCCACTTCTCCTTGCCAAAACGCAGTCAAATTGATAAGTTCATCTTTATGAACTTCTATTTGAGCTTCTTCCTTTAATTCTTCTAAGGCTATTTTTTCATGGTGCATAGACTTATCCAATATTCCAGCTGGAATTTCTAAGGACCGCGTAGAAGCAATAGGAAATCTAGGTTGCTCTACCATCAGTAAATACGCTTTGTTTTCACATCGAAGCACCACCAATACAGCCACAGCATCCCCTCTTAGCACTACAATACCGTGCACTAATTCTCCTGTTTTAAGATAGGCCTCGGCTTTTAGTTTTATAAAAAGAGCCTCTTCACTGTGAGTTCTAAAATCAAAGGATTGAAAAACTATTTTTTTGATGGTGAAGTTTTTAGAAGCTTTATGAAGCCATTGTGTAAAAATAGAACTTTTTAAAAGAGCCTTTTTTTGGGTTTCGGTCCAGGACTTTGAAAACTCATATTGAATCAAGGGGCATCCCCTTGCAATATAGAGGCTAACTCTAAAGCATCTCTAAGAGAATCTTCACTGGCAAGCCCTTTCCACGCCAAATCAAAACCGGTTCCATGGTCCACACTAGTACGCACAATAGGTAAACCTAAAGATGTATTCACTCCTCGAGTTTTATGATTTTTTAAATCGAAAAGCAATGTCTTTGTCACAATATGCCCTTGATCATGATACATTGCCAAAGCCCCATCATAAAGCTTACTTTGTAATTGTGGAAATAAAACATCGGCTGGAATAGGCCCCTTCGCATTTATATTTTCTGAATTTAGAGTGTGCAAGGCAGGGATGATTTCTAAAATTTCTTCGGTACCAAAAAGCCCATTTTCTCCGGCATGAGGGTTTAAACCAGCCACACCAATACTTGGATTTTTCAACTTTTTGTAGCGTACTAAAAATTCATTTAATAAACGCCCCGCTTTTAAAATTCGTTCTTGTTTGACCCTTTGACACGCTTCTGCCAAAGAAACATGAGTGCTAATGTGAGCGACCACCCAATCTTGGTGCACCAAGCAAAGAACAGGTTCGGCTTCTCCACACATGGCACCTATATATTCTGTATGCCCTTGAAAACCAGGTACACTTTGCTCTACAGCTTCTTTACAAAGAGGTGCGGTCACCATTGCTGCAGCACGATTTTCTAAACAAAGTTCAGTCGCTGCATGAACCCAAGAAATACTGGATTCTCCTGCAGCTTTTGAAATCTGTCCTGGCTTTACATTTTCTTTAAACGGTAGTCCCACATCTAAAACAGCTATCCCTTGTTTGGAAGCTTCAAAAATGTCCTCTGGATTTTGAATAGAAATTAAAGGTGATTTTATTTTCAACAAATCTGCCGCTTTTTGCAATACATTCAAATCCCCCAGTACGCCAATAGGACGACTTACATTGACAGATTTTGTCAATAATCTTAAGGTGATTTCTGGTCCTACCCCATTCGGATCACCCATTGTCACTAGTAAGGGCAATTTATGTTTCATTGATCTTCTTCCTTTTTATAAGAGGGTGCAATAGGGGCCAAAACCCAATGAGCCACTATTTTATTTGCTTTGTCTGCTTCTTGAATGGACTTTTGTTTCATCAAATCATAGATGATCCAACTAGAGGCTTTCTTTGAAGAGCATTTTGTTTTAGAAGGATCAAAAATAAAAAGAGTCTTTTCTATAATACTATGCCCTCCATAATAAAACTCTGATAATTTTTTTAATTGTGTCAGCTGTTGGCATGAGTCTATGGGTTCTATATAATAAAATGAAGTGAACCAAGTTGTATCTACTTGAACTTCTATAGACATCTTGTCTTGAATTTGAGCAGAATCTACAGCCCAATCTTTTTCTAAGCAGTATGTTTTTTTAGAGTTTTCGCATGATTTTATAAGGGGTATCGAAATAGTATCTTTTGGACTCCATGAATGATTAGGTAAAAGAGTGTCCAATTTTAAATCACAAGAGTCATTTATTTTTTCACATCTATAAGGCAGCAACTTCCAATATAAATCTTGTGTTTCTATAGAATCCACTTCCATAAAAAAGCTTGCATTTTCAGAACTTCTCAAAGGCAAGGCATAAGGATCTTCGAACAAAAAATCCAAATAAAGTGTGTCTGTTTTAGTTTCATAATGACCATAGCGTATGATTGTCGTATCTATCTCTTCGTGTCCAGTATTTAACAAAGAAACTTTTTTAATCTTATTAAAATTTTGCATCGGAATAAGCAAAAGTGTTTCTGGTCTAAACAAAGGAGATGCACAATCTTTGTCGTTCCAAGCAAGCTCAATTCGAGGTCGAATCGTCAGTAGAGTGTCGTCGATAATACTTTTTTCTAAGACAATATCCGATAAACTACAGTTTGAAAAAGACCAAATACTGTCTAAATAAATAGACAAAGTATCTCCATAAGAAAGAATAGGTGCACCGTAGTTTAATTCCCCCACATAAAAAAAACCTTCTTTTCTATCTCCCATATCTTTTTGACTGTACACGGGCATGGGGCCATCTTCAAAACGAGTGCATGACAAAAGCAAAAAGGAAAGGAGCAAAAAAAAACGAAACATTAGCAAACCTTATATTACAAAATAAAAAAGAAAAAGTGCTGCTAAAAACAAACTTAAAAGAAAGAAAACTGTAAACTTAGAAGAAGCTGTCTTCTTTTCTGAAAATGGATTTTTTGAAAGATTTGAATGAACTTCGACGCTTTCTTGGTTTTTAGACTTTGGTATAATTTCTTCTTTTATTTTTGGTGTTTTTTTTATAAGTTTAGCAGAAAATGCTATTATAGCAGCCTCATTGTCAAATATTTTAATTTTTTTATCTAATCCAGCTTGATTAATGCCTTCTATCACCGTTTTCCGATTGCTTATAACCCCTAAGACTCCGCTATTTTTTTGCAATTGTTGTTGAAAAAACAAAAAAGCATTGTATGCATCACTATATAAAAAATCTATGGCACTAAGATCTACCGCTATAAACCGAAAATCTTTTTTTATCAAATCTCCTACTTCTTTTTTAAATGCTTCAGCATCAAAAGCTCCTATGGGATTTAACGGGGCAGACAAAAGCTCAAAAACTCCAACTTCACGATAATTTTTCATTTCTAACATATTTGTAAATATAACCAAAAATAAATCATTCTTCCCAATGAGTGCCAACTTCCTCTTCTTCTTCGTACAAATCCGTCTCTTCTTGGAGTAATAGTTCGGGATTGCTTCTTAAAACTTCTTCTTTGGGTTTACCCCTATCCCTTTTAAAGAACAAACTTGGACTAAAACTTAAACTCACTCGATGTACAGGTGTCAAAACAGGATGAGACTCAAAAGCATAGTCTAGCTGTAAAAATTGAGCTATTTGAACACCAGCCCCAAATGTTAAGCTTTGCCAAGTATTTAAACTAGCTAAACCCACTCTTAGAGAAAGTCCCAAGTCAAAAACAAATTCAAAGCCGAGCCTTCCACCCATTAACCAATCCAGAGGAGATTCCCAAAAACGGTCTCCAGAAGCTGTTTCTACCCACTCCAAGTCTCTGGCTTCTCTATGAAACAAACCAGAACTTTGCCAATATAAATTCCATTTTCCATAAAAATAAGCTTGGTGGCCTTGATAATGTGCCGCTAAATATAGTTCAGGAGATGAATACTCTACATAGCCAGATTCAAATCGAGTCGCTGAAGAGGTCCAAGCTTGAAGCAAAGTACTTAAAGAAAATGATGGAGAGGCTTGATATTTTAAGAACAAATCGCTCCTAAATCCAAAACCACTTTGATCTAAATCTCGATATAATCCATGAAACAAAGCCCCTATATCCAATAAAAACCATTTTTTTGCCCATGCTAGACTAAAGGTATAATCGGCAATGCTCAAAACTTTATAATCTGAACTTTCTGGAATAGGATCTCCTTCTTTGATCCAAGGGATATCATTGGCACCAAACCTTGAAAATGCAATTGCTATTCCGTGTGAGCCTCCAAGAGGTATAGACATTGCAGCGAAATCATATTGGGTCCCTTCAAAATAAGAAACATGTGAAAATGCCGCGTAAGAATATGAAAGTGAACTCAAGGGCAGTGGATTTAAACTCAAAGAGTTAATGTCTGCATCTACAGCTAAACTAGCACCTCCAAGAGCCGCAGAATGAGCTCCTGGAATAAGATCTAAGCTTGCATTAGCCCCAACTACTCGCTCTATAGCATAAAGATTCACTATAAAAACAAGCAAAAAAGAAAAGAACCAATGAAAATGAGATGCAAATAACTTCATAAAAATCTATGTTAAAGAATAATGGTTATGCCCCAAACAAACATTTCTATAAGATAGAATTTTTATGACTCCGATTTCTATAGATTTTAAAAACTTTTTAGATTATATCGCTAATCAACGAATATATTCTCCACAAACTGTGAAAACTTACCAAAAGTCTTTGAAAAAATTTTCAGAACACTTAGGAGAAGATGCTCAACGACTGGATTTTAACACTCCCAAAATCCGTGATTTTATTTGGAATCTTAAAACAAAAGAAAGATTAGCTTCCACCACCATTGCCTTGCATTTGGCTTGTTTAAAAAGTTTTGGAAAATATATGCTTCGCTCTCATTTTATCGAAACAAATCCTGCGGCACAAATTCCTACTCCCAAAAAACCTACAAGATTGGTTTCTTTTTTATCTCAAAATGACTTGTCGGTGGATAACTTCAAGCATGAACTCCTTTCATTTCAGGATCAAAGGGCACTATTTTTATTAGAATTAATTTATGGTTCTGGGCTACGAATTTCAGAGTGTGCTTCTTTGACTTGGGATCGATTTGACTTTAAAGAACTTTGGATCAAGGTGCATGGAAAAGGAAATAAAGAAAGAATAGTTCCCATCACCCACGCCCTCCAAAAAAACTTAGAACTTTATCGATTTTCTCTCTTAGAAAACAAACACCCTATTTCATTGAAGGGTCCTGTTTTTGTAAATAAAAAAGGGAAGGCTTATAGCGTTAGAACTCTTAGAGCAGATATTGACAAACTATTAAAGTCTATCGGATGGGAAGGAAAGGCTAGCCCTCATGTCCTAAGACACTCGTTTGCCACTCATCTTTTAGAAAATGGAGCCGATTTACTGAGTGTTAAAGAAATGCTTGGACACAGCAGTCTCTCTACCACTCAAATTTACACACATGTCAGTGCTAAAAGACTTAAAAAAAGTTTTAAAAAATCCCACCCCAGAGCTTGAACACTCATTAAAAAAAATAAATTTTATGCTTTACTTCTGTGTACTCACACACCTTACATATAAGCCTTTTTCTATATCTTCATCGAAACGATCTATAGCCTTAGTTGCGTTTCTGACTTCAAAAGCTCTAGCTTTATTTTTTAAAAATTTAGAAATAGACCAATACTGCCCTACATTTGAAGCATCTCCATAAGAATCCCAATCTTTAAAGCCTCCCCTCCCCATGTTTTTCCAATCCACCCCATTATTTTTTATAAAAGCCCTCCAGTCTTTTTCATTGGGGAGTCGCCACCCCGAAGGGCAAGCTTTAGAAGCCTCTTTCCATGTATAATACCTTCCATATTTTTTACAAAACTGAGGGTCTTCTAAATAACAATTTTTGGGATCTAGAGTATCTATTGACGAAAAATCATAGGCTAAATTTTTCATCATCCATATCGTATTTTCTATTTGTATGATCGGGTATGTCTTAGAATTTCGAATATCATTAAAAACACTATCCTTGAGTTTTATGGTATCGATCACCAGTGTTTGATTTGAAGTTTGTTGTTTTGATAAAGTTGACTTTTTTAAATGATTTTCTGAGGCTTCTACTACAAACACACCAAAAAAGAGTAGTAACACACACACTACATTCAGATTTTGTATACTTAGTCTATAAAAAACACTCATTCTATGAATATAAGTCGAAAAAAATGGTCTATTATAAAATTAAAATGATTCAAAGAAAAAGTGTAGAAAAAATCTAAACAAGATTAATACAAATTAAAAGAAAAACATTTAAAATATTTTAGTAAAGCCTATATAGCCAGGAAAAACATTGAGACTAAAAGACTTTGAATTTATTTCGTGTGCTTTTAAAACGGTATAGGCACTAAGACTCCCCATTAAAGCCCCCACTATAATGTCTGTTGGGTAATGCTTGCCAGAAGCGACCCTTAAAACAGAAACGGTGCTGGCTACAGAAAGGCTCCCGAACCAAAAATAAGGGGTGTATTTCGAAGTTGGATAAGTGTTTTGAAACCAACTAGAACCCAAAATGGCTATAGAAAAAGCAGCAGAAGCATGACCCGAATAAAATGACCCATAGGATTCTGCTGGTATTTTATGATGTTCTATTTTAGCATTATACACATAAGGCCTTGGCCAAATTTTAGCACTTCGAATCATCAAATTCACTCCCCCCTGCAGGCCTATGCTTTCTACATACATTAAAAACAAAGTCCATAACTCCTTTTTTTCTATATCTTCTTGCATATATGCCCCTAAACCTACAATCAAAGGAAAAGGTGCAAAAAGAGTGAATGCTCGGTTTACTTGATCATATTTTGGATTATAAACTCCAGCAAATGGACGATCCCAAATAAAAAGATTCGATTTTGAAAATATGGAGTCACTACCAGCAGGGTTTTTAACCCGATAATCTCCCCATAAGTTCAATGCTAGAGCAGAAACTGATAAGCCTATATCTAAAACTAAATTCGTCTCATATGATTTTTGAGCAAAAGCTTGGCTGTAAAAGCTTGATAGCAACAAAAAAAGAATTATACCTGAGAATTTATGCATAAAAAAGAATTTAATAAATTATATTATTGAAAAGTTTCTGTTTTTTTTTACTTGGAGTTTTTGTGTCATCTTATACTATTCAAGAAGCTATTACACCTAATATAGAACTTTTTAGTGCTATTTCCGATGAAATTCGTATTAAAATTTTAATGGTTCTGAATGAAACTGAATTTACTGTGAATGAATTAAAAGATATTTTAGATATCCACCAGTCCAATGCAAGCCGCCATTTGACTAGATTGTCTGCCGCAAAACTTGTAAAAGATAGGCGAGAAGGGACCAAGGCTTTTTATGGATTGAGCGATGATCTTTACATGAGCCCTTCCATTTTAGAGGTTGTTTTAAAAAGTGCAGAGCAACTCAAAGACATCCATTTTATAAAAGCACGAGTGAAAGACACCCTTTCTAAAAGAAAAAAAGTCTCAACAAAAAAATTTCATAAATTAGATGAAGTGGGTGGTGGTCTTAAAGCCCAAGTCTATTTGTTTTCAAAACTTATTATGCCATTTGAACACGCTATAGATATTGGATGTGGAGAAGGTGCTGAGCTCAGTTTAATGCTTGCTCATCGTTGTAAAAAAGTAAGTGCCATAGACAACAATGCAAACACAATCATCCAGTTAAAAAAACACCTTCAAGAAAAGAACATCTTAAATGTACATCCTATAAAAGCAGATATGAATGAAATCCCATTAAAAAATGAAAGTGCTGATTTAATTTTGATGAGTCAGGTTCTGCACCATGCCTCTAGTCCCCAAAAAGCCATTAAAGAAGCTGTTCGTCTTTTAAAAGTAAATGGATTATTGGCATTATTAGATTTGGCCGAACATAACGAAGAAGAACTTCGAGAAACTCACGGACACCTTTGGCTAGGTTTTGACCAAAAAAGGATAGAGTTTTTATTAAAAAACTTGCCATGCCGCATTCTCTCTAGCGAAGTGGTTTTAAATGACCCCATTACTTCTATTCCAAGTTCATTCCAAAAACTCCCTATTATTTGCACCATCATCCAAAAAGAAACCCATAGCAAATACTAAGCACTTCAACACTTTTTCATGATAAATCTTTTGCTTTTTATTTTTATCCTTCTATTTGTCTTTTATTGCTATTTATTGCTTGTTTTTATAAATTTTGAACTTGCTTATTTCAAAAAAATCTAGTATCTTATAAAGAGAATTTAAAGATATTTACTTAAAATCTATAAAGGTATAAATTTTACTCCATCTAATTTAAAAGAAGGTTTTATGAGAAAAGTTTTAAAATACGCCACTATTATTATAGTATTGGTTATTTCTGCTTTGTCTATTTTTCACTTGATTCAAAATAATAAAATTGACGAAAACACCCTAGACTAAAGCCTATTGTTTTAGTCTTGTTTAGCCAATATTCTTTTGACCCTAATTAAACAAAGTTTTACACATTTTAAGATGCGTTTTTGTCTATACTTCCTTTTGTTAGTCACTACGGCTGTTTTTTCTATTTCACCCCTAGACATTCAAAAAGCCTCATCTTATTCTAGGGATCAACAATTGAGAGAATTTGCCAAAGTATTTCAACCCAAAACAACCGCCTATTTTGCTATAGGTTCTTATTACACCCCATTCTCCACTCAAATTCCATTAAATTCAGTTTATGGAACCCATCATGGTTTTGCTTTTAGAGATCGTTTAGCATTTTATTATTCTTCACCTTTTTTAGATAAAAATAAAGAAGTGCAGCTTGGAGCTTTTTGGTGGGGTGAAAGGCATGGTTGGGATCACGAAGATTTTATTCTATTTCCTGCTTACAAAGATTTTTCTTTAGTCAAGAGTATTCAAACTACAGGTCTTAGCCTCATGCATTCAAAACATTCTTTGGGTTTTGCAGCTGGAATTCAGTTTCAAAATATAGAACGATCCTCAAAGATATATCCCAATGAATCTGATTCTCTATACACATGGGCTCACGCTACCTGGAATGCTTTTGCACTGCAAGGTTCTTTTTATAAATCAGAGCTTCGACACTTACGATTCTTACTGAATTTTGAATCTAAGTTTATTTTTGGAGGCAAAAAAAATGGACTTCAAACTTACCTACCCAATTTTGACATTAGTTATTTCAATAGTGAGTCTAAAGATTCTCTTCGATTTTCTTGGGAACAAAACTTATACAAACAAAATCTATATTTAGTCTTGAGCAAATACCTTCGACACACAGAAAGAAGTGAGGCTAGTTTAAAATTTTTCCCTGATCCTTCTCGTTTCATTAGCTTAGACGCCACACTTTTTAAAACAGAAAAAGGAACACTATGGGGAGCGGGAGTAGAATTTCCTTTTGTTCGCATAGCCTATAACCACGCAGAAGATATTGAACATTTTTTTGGAGCTAAAGGCACTTTTATTTTTGAACTTCGTTTTTCTATTTCTCTTATCGAAAACTATTTTAGTGGATTGAACGCTCCCCAACCCGCCCCTATGGAAGACATTCAAATACTAAAACCAAAAAAGTAAAAAGGAGAGCCTTATGGGAAGAAATTTAATTTTTCTATTTTTATTAATGATACTTTTTACTTTTAACGGGTGCTTGACACACTGGTTTATCGACACCGAAGTTCGATTGCAAATCGAAAATTTAAGCCCTTATACTATCAATACAGTATCCTTAAGCTCTAAAGACACCGAAGACGAAAAAACATGGATGAATACCCCCATCGCTCCAAAAGAGCGGTCTAAAGTGATTTCTCAAAATTGGGTTGGAAATTTCAATCTCAAAATCACTTATCAAGATAGCCTTTTATTAAAAAAACACCTTTTTGAAGATGTCAGTCTCGAGGGTGGTAGTGTTTTTATTCAAATTTCTATAAAAGATGGTGTTTGGGTCCTAAATAAAAAATAAAAGTTTTAAAAAAAATTATAATTGAGTTCTAGTGCGTATATCTAAATTAAAAATATTTGGTTTCAAATCATTTGCTCAAAGGACCGAGATATCCTTTCCAGGAAATGGTTTAACTGCTGTAGTGGGTCCCAATGGATGCGGAAAATCCAATATAGTGGACGCTATCCGCTGGGTACTTGGTGAACAGAAATCAAGTGTTTTGCGTATGGGCAAAATGCAAGATGTTATTTTTTCTGGTACAGAAGAACGAGCAGCAATGAGTCTTGCAGAGGTTTCTCTCGTGATTTCTAATGATAATCATGAACTTCCTCTTCCTTATTCCGAAATCATGGTCACTCGACGCGCCCATCGAAACGGGAACAGTGAGTATTTAATCAATAACCAAGAGTGTCGTCTAAAAGATATTCAAAATCTTTTTTTTGATTCTGGTTTAGGGACTGGAACCTATTCTCAAATGGACGAACGCATGATCAATGCTGTGCTTTCTGATAAAGCAGAAGACAGACGATCTCTTTTTGAAGAAGCAGCTGGTGTTAGTAAATACAAACAACAAAGAAAAGAAACCCTAAGACAATTGGAACGAGTTCAAATTGATATGGATAGGGTCGCAGACAACCTCAATAACACAAGACGAAGTGTACGGCAATTTGAAAAGCAAGCCGATAAAACTAGAGAGTGGAAACGACTTAGAGAAGACTTGAAAAAATTAGACCTTTCATTTTCTATCGATAAATTTGAAGATCATAAAAACAGCATTTCTATTTTAGACAAGTCCAGAAAACGAGTCGTTCACGAACTAGAATCTTCCAAGACTAGGCTCACCGTATTGCAGTCTCAAATAGACGATAAAAGGTTAGCAATTCTTGATGACGAAAATCAACTTCGGGATTTAGAGCAACAAATACAGAAAAAAGAACTTCATTTGAACAACCTGAATCACGAACTGATTCGATACCGAGAAAATAAAACTTCATTAGAAGACTCCGTATTAAAACACTCTAAAGAAATAGAAGAGGCAAATCAAAAAACTAAAGACCTTAGCATAGAAAAAGAAAGTCTACAACAAAAAAGTTTTGAGTTGGGTGCAGAAGAAGAAATAAATAAAGACCTTCATCAGTTAGAAGTAGAAAGAGAACTTTTAACAGTTTTGCAAAATAAGTATGATGAATTAAAATTGACTACTCAAGATTTAGCAGAACAAAGAGTCCAAGCCATTCAAGATTTAAATCAATTGCGTTCTCATTGGACAAGAGGCGACACAGAAAAAAGAATCTTACTCGAAGAATTGCAAAAGAAAAGGCAAGAACAAGAAAAACTCGAAAAACAAAAAAATGAGTACCTTCACTCTATAAAATCAATTTCGACTGAAAGTCAAAACAAACAAAAAGAACTAGAGCTCCTTCAAGAAAAAAACTCTACTCATTCCGAAATTCAATTGAAAACAAAAGAAGAAATATCTAGCCTAGAACAGAGTTTTTTTTCTAAACAGAACACACTCACTGGAATCCAATCACGACTAGAAACACTTTTGAGCATGGATCTCCACCACGATGATGCCTCTAAATGGCTCTTAGAAAATAGAAAACAAGATGTTCTAGGCTTGTTGAAAGACGAAATTTCTGTAAACCCTTTATATACAAGCGAAGTGGAGTTTGCTCTTGGTGAAGCTTTAGATCTTATACTTTTAGAAGATGAATCATCTACCATAGATATCTTGCAAGGTCTAGAAAAAGCTTCCACTGGAAAAGCAATGCTCGCCTTTTCTGTCACTACTGATTTTCAAGAAGAAAAACTTCCCAACCATGAATCTATTATTGCACCTTTACACTCATTCATTACCGCCAAAGCCTCTATTAAAAAAATTATTCAAGCATTGCTTGCTAATTGGATTTTAGTCAAAAGCCCCACCGCTGCTTATGACTTATCACAAAACAATCCTCATTTAAACTTTTGGTTTATCTCTGAAAACAAAGCTTTTCATCCTAAAGGTTTTATTAAAGTAGGGCTTTCAAACACCGAATCCACTGGTGTTTTGGCTAGAAAAATTGAAATTCAAAATTTAAATAAAACATTGTTAAAAGAACAAAATGAACTGAAGGACATTGAAGACAAGCTTTTAACATACAAACGCAATCTTCAAGAAAATGAAGACATATTAAACGCACTTAAAGAAGATTTAACTCAAACAACTACCTTTTTACAAGTCAATCACTCCAAAAGATCCATAGAAGAAAACTCTCTTCAAAACATCGAAAAACTTTTAGAACAACTTCAGTCTGAACTCGACCAAATTTCTTCAAGACTCTCTTCAATGTCAAAAAATGACGAGTCTAATATAGAAATAGAAGCTGCAGAATCTAAAGTGCTTCATTTAGAAGAAGAATACCAAGTGACGCTCAATTACTCCAAAGAAAGTGAACTCGAATATCGTAATAAAGAAAATGATATTCGTGAAATAGAACTTCGATTGGGAGAAAAACAATCCATGATTTCTACCAGCAGTTCTCGTCTCAAATCCATTGAAGAACAGCTACTGATGTATGGCGAATTGAGTAAAAATAGAAGGATAGAAATCGAAAATTTTCAAGAAAAAATTCAAGGTTTTGAACTAAAATCAAAAGAATTAACCTCTCAAATTGAAACTCAACACCAAGAATTGAGTGTTTTAGAAGAAAAAAGAGACCTGTTTTTAGAACGATATCGGGTTGTTTCTGCTGATATAGAAGAATGGCGAAACGAAGAACGACAAATCAATGAAAGCTTACTCCAAAAAACTTCAGAACTCAAAGATCTAGAACGCCGTTTGGAAGCCATCACTGTGAATATGGAGCGTCTCAGGGAACGCATATTCAGTGAATGGGAGGTGGATTTAACCCAATCTGAAGCTTTTGATAAAATAGATTATGATCTTTCTAGCATAGAAAAAGAAATTCGTGAAATTCGTGGTAAAATTAGTGCCCTAGGCCCTGTAAATCAGGGGATTATGGAAGATTTTGAAGAAGAAAAGAAGCGATTGCTTTTTGTAGAAAAACAATTTGAAGATTTAGATAAATCTAGATCTTCCTTAGAGCGAACTATCCACAAGCTCGACATCATTGCCAGAGAACGCTTTATGGATACTTTTCATAAAATCCAAAAAAACTTCCAAGAAATTTTCAGTCGCCTGATGCACGATGGTGGCACAAAACTTACTTTACAAGAAGGCGTAGACCCCTTAGAAGCCGAAATCGAGGTGAATGCAAGACCCACAGGTAAAAAAATGCGCGGTGTTAGGGCACTTTCTGGTGGAGAACGAGCCTTGACGGCGGTTTCTTTGTTATTTGCTATCTATATGGAAAAGCCTTCTCCTTATTGCGTCTTGGATGAGGTCGATGGCCCACTAGACGATGCAAATATCGGGCGTTTCATGGAGCTTTTGAGGCATTTTTCAAAACAAACTCAGTTTGTTTTAGTGACCCACAATAAAAGGACTATGGCAGCGGCAGACATGCTTTATGGGGTCACTCAAGAAATCAAAGGGATTTCAAAAATTGCCTCAGTCAAGCTTGACGATGCGGTTGGATTTTCGGCTTAAATACCACATCACAGAAAAACCCACTAAAAAAATCAAAGAAAAGCCTGCAATATTCAAAGTCCAATGGAAGGGTTTCGAACGGTATTGCATGTGCACGGTACTCTTCCCTTTCGGGACTTGTATGGCCCTCAAAGTTCCAAATGCTTTATAAACCTTCACTTCTTTTTGATTCACTTTTGCATTCCAATATGGATGGTAATTCCCAGAAATCAACAAAAATGCATCTCTATCAGATTCCACTTCAAAAACTTGAGTGTCCATTTTATCTTGTTTTATCTGAGAAACTTTAGCATTAAATGGCGTATCGAGTTTTGGGTTGGAATCTTCTAAAGGCTCTTCAGACAAAATAATCGTTTCTCGATATGGAAAACCTTTTGTGAGTGTATCTATAGCTTTTTCGTCTGTCATCACTACACTAGAAGCATATAAAAAAGCTTCTCCCATAGCACTTGGATTAGGCATGTAGGTGGTACCATTGGGAGTATCAAATATCACTGCATGGACATTGAGTAAATCTAAAAAAGGTTTTGGAGCGTTAGCGTCATTTATATTCAGCAACAAATTCTTGTTCTCTTGCCCTCCCCTGAATGCCCTATACGAAGCCAATTCATTGTCGTGAAAACCTTCTGCATTACGCATTCCATAAATAGCAAAGGCATTTTGTCCTAAAGCAGGCACCCTAGAAAGGGAAAGTACTCTAGGAAAATTTGAACCTGGTGTCGTGTTTTGTTTTAAAGAGCGTATCACAGGGTTGTCTGGCTGCACATATTGTTTATATTCAGTATTTTGAATGAACACCGAATTAATAGTGTATAGCTCTATAGATGCTATGATTAAAAGAGAAATTAACTTTTTATGATTTTCTTTAACTTTTGTGAATACAAAGAACACTACAAAAACATTCAATAAAACCAATAGAAAACTAGGTATTATGGTGGTGGCAGTATATTCCATGACCAAAGAATTTAAGGGCTTAAAGTAAGGAGCTGTGACTGGGTCTATCAACAATTTTTGCCCAGATAAAATATAAAGACCTAAAAGGACAAAAGGAATAAAAATACTTACTTGTAGGAGTCTAGAAGAGGAATTACACAAAGATTTTATAGAAATCAAAAAACTATCCCATGAAATCCTTCGATTTTTGTCGGTGATATCTAAAGCCACAATAAAAAACAAAGCATATAAAATTACAGCCATAAACCCCCATGGGCCTAAAAACAAGTCCCACTGAAAACGAGCAAACAAAGTCAAAAGCAGCAAAAACACAAATGAAATCGAAGCGTTGAAGATGGCGAACTTAGATTCCTTTTTATGAAGCTTTTGAAATACTGGCCCCGCCATCATGAGCATAGCCAAAGGGAACCAAAACAAAGACATACTAGGAGCTCTAAAGTTTTTAATACCGGGTAAAATATGATACCAAAGTTTAAAAAGTGGTGAGTGAGCCCCCATAGCATAGGAAAGTGCCAAACTGGCTCCTAAAAACCAAAAAGCCGCTATACGCCGTTGACCTGGTATAAAAAAAGCTAAAAAGGCCAAAAAGGTCAAGAGTGTTCCAGAACTATCGTGATTGAGCTTGAAATGATTGTGCCCCCAATAAAAAGGAGAACCTTTAACTCCCATTTTTTGATAGTCTTCCATAGATACATTAATTAAAGATGAAGAACGAAGATCCCCATTATTTGGGTCTTGCTCATAAACATCTATCCCAAGAAATCCGGGAATAATAAGATTCCCAAGCTCTTCTTGATGCAAAGACCAACTCACAGCGTGCCCGTAATTTGTTTTTTCATCTGTACCACGGACGGATTGTTGCGTGGTGTATAAGTAAGGAGGGATAATTTGAAATGATGAAATAGCCAAAGCAAAAAGCAATGCAATGCTGGCTAGAGAAAGTCTTTTTCCTTTTACAGAAACAGGCTCTTTTAACAAATAGACTTCAAACAAGGTGTATAAACCGGCTCCCCATAAAAACAAATAAGTGAGTTGTAAATGAGAGCCTAAAATCATCCAAATCACAGAAAATATCAAAACAAGAAAATAAGCTAAACTAGCTTCTCGTATTATTTTTTGAATGGCTAAAAGGGCTAAGGGGGCCACAGCAAACACCATCATTTTTCCATCGTGCCCTCCATAGATATAAGTAAAATATTGAGGAGAAAAAGCATATAAAAAACCTAACAATGCCCCCCACGACCATTCTTTAGTGAGAGATTTCGCGAGCAACATCGCCGAAATAAAAGCCACCCAAATAGTTAAAATAAACTTTATCCCTACTGCACGAGCAGGATCTGTGATAAATTGAACTAAGACCAAAGGGTGATAAACATCAGAAAAAAGGGCGTCTATAGTAGGCACCCCCCCTAAACGAGAATCATCCCACTCTGTTACGACCAACGATTCGCTACGCAACACACGACTCCCAATACTATTCAACTGATCACTATTCAGCATTAACTTGGAAGGATCCATGACAAAATCTTTGAATACCACCAAAAGCAAAATCAAAAAAACGACAGAAATTAAGGCAGGAATTCGAATAGAATGGAATATGGAGTCTTTTTTCATGGCATTGCAACCTTTATTTGCGAATGGAATAGCTAGGTAATTTTACTCTATGGAAATTTAAATAAAATTTTAAATCTTTATGGTTTTAAAACAATAGTAAAACGGATATTCAATCTTTTTTTGTTTTCAAGTAGATTTAAGCTTTTAAAAAGCTAGTAAAATAATTTTTTTTGTGATGAAGTTTCAGAAGCGCCTGGTTTTCAATAAAACTCAAAGATGACTAGCTCCACTAAATTTTCACTCATCTTCCTGTTTTTAGAAACACAATCTTTGATTTATAAACCAGCCTTCCGTCACATTCAAAGGCTTCATAAAAAGCAAAGCTTTCATTCCCCTTCATATGATCGCAAGAGAAAAGCTAGAACTTCTATTTTCACAAAAAAAGCTTAGGGTTCTGACAAATGTCTTTTCTCTAAGCTTTTAGTTTATTTGTGATTTTATTCAAAGACTATACCTTTGAATTTACACTGAGTAAAACAAGTGAAGAAGATGCTCAGGTATTTTTGTTATAAGAAACAAAAGCACTCAGCGTATCTAAAAAAACTTCATCTGGAGTTTTATCACCATCAATATAATGAATGATATTTTTGTCATATTTTGACAAAACCAAAGCAGTTTTATCGCGGTATTCTATCAAACGATTTTTGATGATAGATTCATCGGCGTCGTCTTTTCGGCCTTCTATTTTAGCACGATTCAAAAGGCGTTCGACTATGGTAGAGTCATTTTTAATTTCTAATACAAACACATACTTGACATCGACTACACTTTGTATTAAATCTACTTGATCTGGAGTTCTTGGAATACCATCTAACAATAGCGTGTCTGTATCAGGATTTAATTTATTAGTGTCTATTAAACCTTTGATATATCGCTCGAATATTTGTGCCGTTGCTGAATCAGGGACTAATTTGCCTGCACTAGAATATGAAGCTATTAACTTTCCACTTTCACTAGAAGGAGCAATGCCTCTAAAAATATCACCCGTGGACAAGTGTTTTAATTTGGTAGTGGCGGCTAATTTGACCCCCACAGTGCCTTTGCCAGAGCCCGGAGGCCCAAAAATAAGAAGTGCTGGTATTTTTTTCATTTTTTATTATAGGTTAAGGGTTAGTTTAAATCCGAAGATAAGCTTTCACTTTTAAATGTGAGTTTATCCTCTTCGACTCCAACGACTATTGTCGAAAAATCCTTGTAACGCCCCATCAGTAAGCCCTCTGCAATTTCATCTTCGACCATTTGTTGAATGCCTCGACGAAGCGGACGAGCTCCCAGAGTGGGATCATAATTTTTATCAACGATAAATTCTTTTGCCTTTTGTGAGACTTCTAATAAGATACCTCTTTCAGAAAGGTTTTTTTGTAAGAAAGAAAGCAAAATATCTACAATAGAAACTAGGTTTGGTTTTTCTAACATTTTAAAAACAATCTGATCGTCAATTCGATTTAAAAATTCTGGTGTAAAAACCCGCTTCACCTCTTCTCGAATAGCCGACTGCATTCGTTCATAGTCATTTTCAGAGGATTCTTTAGTAAAACCCATTCCCGAACTGTATTTGACTTCTCTTGCTCCAACATTAGAAGTCATAATGACAATGGTGTTTTTAAAGTTGATCCTACGACCAAAGCTATCCGTAAGTTGACCGTCATCTAATATTTGAAGTAATAAGTTGTAAACATCAGAATGGGCTTTTTCAATTTCATCTAAAAGTACTACTGAATACGGGTGTTTACGAATTTTTTCTGTGAGCTGGCCTCCACCTTCTTCATAGCCTACATAACCAGGGGGAGCACCAATCAAACGAGATACACTATGCTTCTCCATGTATTCACTCATATCAATTCTTATCATGGAATCTTCTGTACCAAATAAAGCGACCGATAAAACTTTGGCGAGCTCTGTTTTCCCAACTCCAGTAGGGCCTAAAAACAAAAAGCTTCCCATAGGGCGTTTGGTATCATGAATGCCCGCTCTTGAACGGCGAATAGACTTAGCAATAGCCATTACAGCTGAATCTTGACCCACAATACGGCGTTGGATTTCTACTTCTAAATTGAGCAGCTTTTTAGTTTCTTCACTGGCTAATCTAGAGATTGGAATTCCCGTCATTTGACTGATCACATCTCGAATCTCATCTTCAGAAACGACTAAGTTTTCTTCTTTTCGTTTTTCTAGCCAAGCAGCCTTCATCTCTTCTATATGTTTTCTTAAATTCTCTTCTAATTCTCTTTGTGTTCCCGCAGTTTGAAAGTCTTCAGCAATGGCGGCTTCATCTTTTTTACGGATAATCTCTTCTAATTCATACTCTTTATCCCTCAAATCCAAAGGCATGGCCATGCTACTCAAGCGAACCCTTGCTCCAGCCTCATCCAATACATCAATGGCTTTATCGGGTAAAAATCGTTCATTCATGTACCTTTCAGAAAGAAGAACTGTGGCTTTGATAGCGTCTTCTGTATAGCTCACTTTGTGGTGCTCTTCATATTTTTTCTGAAGGCCTTGCAAAATAGTGATAGATTCTTCAGCAGAAGGTGGCTCTACTAGAATTTTTTGAAAACGCCGTTCTAAGGCTGCGTCTTTTTCGATGTATTTTCTGTATTCGTCCACGGTAGTGGCACCCACACATTGAATTTCTCCACGAGCTAAAGCTGGTTTAAAAATATTAGATGCATCTAAAGAGCCCTCGGATCCACCTGCACCAACAATAGTGTGTAATTCATCGATGAATAGAATCACAGAGTTATCAACTCTTTGTAGTTCATTGATTAAGCCTTTAATGCGTTCTTCAAATTGACCACGATATTTTGTACCTGCTACCATAGCTGCAATATCTAAAGTCACCACTCGCTTGTTCTCAAGAATTTCTGGGATTTTCTTTTGAATTATTTTTTGAGCAAGTCCTTCGACAATTGCAGTTTTTCCAACTCCTGGCTCCCCTATTAAAACTGGGTTGTTTTTTTTGCGACGAGAAAGCACTTGTATCAATCGCTCAATTTCGGCTTCTCGCCCAATGATGGGGTCCAATTTATTTAACTTTGCTTGCTCTGTGAGGTCTCTTCCAAAGTGTTCTAAAATTGGTGTTTTGGAGCGACGACGCACCGACCTATTAGACATTGGCGTGTCTTTAGAAAATGGTCTAGAATCATCATCTTTTAAGCCATCTTTGATTTCTAAGATTTTTTCTTTTAGTGCATCGTAAGTTACATCGTAACGAGATAAAGTAGCAGAGGCAATTGAATCCGTAGCTTTCACTATAGCCAAAAGTAAATGCTCGGTACCAATGACACCTTCGTTCATATCTCTAGATTCATTAGCCGATATTTGAAGCACCGCTTTTGCTCTTCCTGTAAAAGGGATCATTTGATTGTTGCCAATGGTGATAATTTCATTAGAAGATCGAAGTACATCCTCTATGTCCGTTGCTAGTTGTTTAATGTCCACTTCCATTTTTTTCAGTGCAGCAATAGCAATTCCAGACCCTTCTTGGATCATACCCAGCAACAGGTGTTCTGTGCCCACTTGATCATTGCCAATAGACACAGCAGTGGAGCGAGACAATTGAAGTACTTTTTTTACACGATCCGAAAACATTCCATTTCCATTCATAAACGATTCTCCTTGTTTATGTTTTCCACTATCCCTCCATGCATATGCAAGCGTCTAGATGCTTTTTTTGCTAAACGCTCATCATGAGAGACTATTAAAAAAGTTTGATTTAATTTTTGGTTTAATTCACCAAATAGTTCATTTAACATTTCAGAATTACCTTCATCTAGGTTTCCACTGGGCTCATCTGCTAAGATCAAATCGGGATGGTTCATTAAAGCTCTAGCCACAGCGACTCGTTGACACTCGCCTCCCGAAAGCTCTCTTGGCAAGTGTTTCAAGCGATCTTTTAAGCCCACTATTTCTAAGAGTTCCTGCGCTCTTTTTTTTGCTTCCATTATGGGAGTATTTAAAATTCGACTAGGCAAACACACATTTTCTAAGGCAGAAAACTCTGAAAGTAAATGATGAAATTGAAACACAAAGCCCACATTTTTTTGATGATAAAAATTTTTTTCTGTTTCTGTAAAAGCTTTTAGATTTTTTCCTTTAAATAAAATATCCCCATCTGTCGCACTATCTAATGCACCCAAAAGGTTTAAAAATGTAGATTTCCCTGATCCAGAAGAGCCAGTAAGTACTACATAGTCTCCTTTGTAAAGCTTAAAATCAACACCCTTGAGTATCTCTAATCGATCTCCTGTTTCTTTATAAACTTTGATTAGTTTTTGAGTTTCTAAAAGTAAGTCTGAATTATTCATAACGGATGGCTCCTACTGGGTCTAAACGGCTCGCCTTCCATGCGGGGAGCAAGGTGGCCAGCACACAAAGAGCAATTCCAATGATAAAAATTAAAAAAACATCTAAAAACTGCACTTGTACCGGAAAGTAAGGGATAATATAGACATCTCCGGGGAGTTTTATTAAACGATATTTTTCTTGGATTATAGAAAGACTAAGTCCCATCGTGCCCCCTAAAATGGTACCTGCAACCCCTATAAAAGAACCCATCAGCATAAAAATTCGCATAATGGCCCCCTTACTAAGCCCCATGCTCCTTAAAATTCCGATTTCTTTGGTTTTATCAATGACTACCATAATCAAAGAACTTATAATATTAAAGGCTGCCACCAAAATGATTAAAAATATCACCGCTGCAACAATGAATTTTTCGTAATTCATCCATTTAAGGAGCGTCACATTTTTCATCTTCCAATCAATAGCGTAATAAGGGTAAGGAAGCCAAGATGCAATTTCTTCTACAGTTTTACCCACTTCCCAATGGTCTTTAACTCTAAATTGTAGTCCCGTCACCTTATCGCCAAAACTCAAAAGCGTTTGAAGTTCTTTTAAACCCACATAAGCTAGGTTAGCATCGTATTCAAACATTCCAGTTTCAAATATTCCAGACACCACCACTGCCATCATCTTGGGACCATTTCCAATCGCTTCTTCTGGATTTTGAAAGGTTTGTAATAAAATTTTATCACCAATAACAACCCTTAAATTACTCGCTAAACCAGAGCCCAAAATAATTCCCGGACGAAGAACACCACGATTATCTAAAAGACTATCTGTAGAATAAGCTCCCCACTTTATATTTTTATGGATATCCACCACTTTTTTGGATTGTTCCGCATCGATTCCATAGATAACAATACCATCATTCACTTCTTTAGAGCTGACTCCCACCTTATAAATGATATAAGGTGCAGAAGCCACAATATCAGAGTTTTTTGACGCAATCATTTGAGCAAGCTCATTGTATTCAGAAAAAGTTTCCCCTTGATACCTTTGCACTTCTATGTGTGCATCTTTTCCAATCATTTGAGCTGTGACTTCCTGTTCAAAACCATTGATAGTAGATAAAGCAATGATCAATGCAAAAACACCGATACTCACTCCAAGCATACTAAAAATGCCAATCAAAGATACAAAAAGACTCTTTCGTTGAGCTCCTAAATAACGCCAGGCTATGATCCACTCTAAAGCTTTCATTTTACTCCTAAGTCATTCAGATTTCATTAAAGGGAAAAGTTGTACATCTCGAATAGTTTGCTGATTTGTCAAAAGCATCACCATTCGATCGATTCCAAAGCCAACCCCTCCAGTCGGAGGAAGGCCTGATTCTATAGCATCTAAGAAGTTCTCGTCCATAGGGTGAGTTTCGTCTTCTCCACCACGGCCTCGATTCACCTGTTCCTCTAAAAGCTCTCGTTGACGCACAGGATCATTGAGTTCTGTATAGGCATTTCCTAACTCCCATCCATTAGCATAAGGCTCGAACTGTTCAATCAAATCCGGATTGTCTCTATGCCCTTTGCACAATGGAGTACTTTCTTTGGGCATGTCTTTTATAAACACAGGCTGTATCAAATGAGCCTCTGCTGTTTGCTCAAAAAGTTCCAAAATAGCTCGTCCTCGAGTCCAGATACCATCTAATTTGGCATTCCTTTTCTCTAGTTCCACTTGAATTTCTTGATCTGACAAATCTTCTACTTTTAAACCACTGTATTTTTCAATAGCTTCATTGACTGTCAAACGAGGCCAAGGGGCTTTAAAATCTATTTCTTTGCCTTGATATTGAATTTTAGTGCTTCCATTCGCCGCGATACAGGCTCTTTCGTATATGTTTTCAAAGTGCACCATCATGTCATTATAATCAGCATAAGCTTCGTAAAACTCTAAGCCCGTAAATTCAGGACTATGGGTTCTATCCATGCCTTCATTGCGAAAGTTTTTGCTAAACTCAAAAACCTTTTCCATGCCGCCCACCACACACCGCTTTAAATACAATTCTGGTGCAACTCTCAAATAAAGAGTCATATCGGCTGCATTGTGATGAGTTGTAAACGGCCGAGCATTGGCCCCACCATAAATAGGTTGTAGAGTAGGGGTCTCTACCTCAATAAAATCTTTACTGATCAAGTACTCTCGAATGGACTGCATGATCTTGCTTCGTTTCAAGAAAACATCTCGAACTTCATCGTTGAGTGCCATATCTGTATAGCGTTTACGATAACGAGTGTCTATGTCTTTAAACTCATGGAATACAGTTTTATTTCCATCTGCATCAATCATTTCTTTGGGGATAGGAAGTGGACGAATCACTTTAGAGAGCATAGTAATTTTTGAGGCTTTTACCGAAAACTCTCCTTTTTGTGTTTCCATCATGCTGCCTTCGACACCAATAAAATCACCTAAATCTATGAGTTTGACTATTTCATAATCATCTTGCAACATGTTGGCAGCAGCCACAACCTGCAATCGACCAAAACGGTCTTTTAGATGCATAAAGCACATCTTGCCTTTTCGATTGAAGCGAACCACTCGACCAGCAAAACGAACGACCTCTTCGCTCTGGAGCAGATCACTTTTAGATTGAAGCAATTCTTTTGAAGTATGGGTTCTAGAAAAAGAATGGGGATAAGGATTCAAGCCCATTTCTCGAAGTTTATCTAATTTAGCTAACCTTGCTATCACTTGATCATTTTTATCTTGCATGATTTTAATTCTTTGTCGCAGATTCACTTGTTGAAAGCAAATAAGCATTAATAAAAGGTTTAAGATCTCCGTCTAAGACACCTTCTGTATCAGATGTTTCTAAAGAAGTGCGTAAGTCTTTGATCATTTGGTAAGGGTGTAATACATAACTACGAATCTGAGAGCCCCACTCCACCTTTTTTTTAGAAGCCATTCGATCAGTTCTTTTGGCTTCTTCTTCTTGGCGATAGTGTGCTGCAACCATAGTTTTTAAAGTTTTAAAAGCAGTTTCTCTATTTTGAATTTGTGATCGTTCAGATTGACAACTAGCAATGATTCCGGTGGGTAAATGTGTCATACGGACTGCAGAATCAGTTTTATTGATATGTTGCCCACCCGCTCCAGAGGCCCTAAAGGTATCTACACGAACCTCCGACATGTCTAAATCAAAGTCTAAATTTTCGTGAATAGGGTAAACATAAACCGCTGTAAAACTTGTGTGACGACGAGCATTGGAATCAAATGGACTGATACGCACCAGACGATGCACACCAATTTCAGATCTAAGCATACCATAAGCAAACTCAGAGTTTATTTCAATAGTGGCCCCTTTTAAACCCGCATCATCTCCATCTTGGAGATCTATCACTTTGAAATCATATTTTTCTCTTTCCAAAAACCGCATATACATTCGAAACAGCATCAAGGCCCAATCTTGAGATTCGGTCCCCCCTGCTCCTGGGTGAATAGTCAAAAGGGCTGGACAAGCATCATCGGTGCCGTCTAGCATTTTACGAAATTCCATTTCTGAAATCGTTTTCTCTAGTTCAGAAATATCTGTCTCTATGGATTGCAATAAATCTTCGGAATTTTCCAATTTTGCCATCTCATATAACTCTCCTAGATCATTACACGATGTTGAGGCTTTATTCCATGATTCAATGATGCTTTTTAGAGCCCCAATCTTTCTCATTAGGGCTTGAGCTTGCTCTGGATTCTCCCACAAATCAGGGTTTGAAGATTGCTTTTCTAAAACCAAAAGTTCTTCGTTTTTCGTTTCCAAGTCAAAGATACCTCCAAAGTTTATCGATGCGAGTACGAATAGAAAGCAATCTGGAATGAGAAGTAAAAGCCATTATTTTACCTCGCCTATAGCTTCTGGAGGAGTATAATCTTTGTTAAAGTATTGGACTTTGTATACTTTAGCCAAAGAATCTAAGTATTTTTTAACAGCCATTTGGCGTTCTTGCTCAGCATTGACTCGTAAGATATAATCGATTTGATGTTTATAACTTTCGTATTTTCCATCGTTTTTTTCTGTGAGCATAAAAAGCATCAAACCTTCGTTAGTATTAATCACACCAGAGATATCCCCTACTTTCATCTTAGACAATGCGTCTACAAAAGCCTTACCTTTAGTGGAAGGCAAAAAGCGTTCTAAAACTCCACCCGTTGTTTTTGCTTTTGGATCATCGCTGTATTGTGCTGCAAGCATTGCAAAAGTAGCTTTACCCATACGAACTTGAGCAGCTAAACCTTTTAATAATTCTTTTTTATCGTCTAAAGAAGTTTTACTTTCACCTTTTGTTGTTTTAAGTATTATTTGAGCACCGCTCACACTATCGTTGATTTGCACTTTCTTTTTATTCAGTTCCCAATAAGCCTCCATTTCTTTTTCAGTAGGATCATTTGGATAAGGCACCATTTTTTCTAAAATCACTTCACTTTGAAGTTGCTGCTCTATTTTTTCCTTAAATTGTTTCATAGTGACATTAGTTTTTTTGAGTTCTTTTTGAAAAGCATCTTCACTCGGAAATTGTGACTTAAAAATAGCGACTAGACTATCCACTCTAGTGTTTGGCACTTTAATTTTTTGTTTTTTGATCTCGAGCTTTAATAACTCTTGACCCACTAAATTATCTACCACAGCCCAACGGAGTTGCTTCATAGCTTCAGGAGGTATAGGACGCCCCCCTGATTGCTGTTGACCTAACAAATGAGCTAAACTATCTATTTTACCTTGAGAAATGCCAGATGTTCCCACTCGAATCACATCTAAATTCTTTCCACTCATTAGCTGTGCCGAAGAGAAAGAAAAAGCTATTAAAATAGACAAAGATAAACTTAGAATAGTAGAGGATAAACGCATAAGGTTCCCTTTTTGAAAAATGATACATGAAATATAGAAAACTATACTACAAATAAAGTAGTATAATTTAGAAATATCTTTAGAAACTTTAATAAAAGCTTTGAAACTTTGAATTACAATGCTTTTTTAGCTTTGTAAAATTCGATCAAGCAACAAAGTGTCTAGCATTATTAAACAATTGCATCCATGGACTAAACTCAGCCCAATCGCTAGGAGCCCAACTAAACTGAGTTTTTTTAATAGCTCTATCCACATGTGGCATGAGGATATTCACTCGTCCATCTTGAGAACACAAACCAGTAATTCCTTGTGGAGAACCATTCGGATTTAAGGGGTAGTTTTCTGTGTATTGATGATGATTGTCCACAAAACGCAAAGATACTAAACCTGATTCAATAACCGATAAAAGCTCTTCGTTACTAGTGAATGAAGCAAAACCTTCTGAGTGGCTTAAAGGGACTGGAAGCACACTAGAATCCATTCCTTTAAATAAAATTGAAGGAGTTTTCTCAATTTTTACTGAAACCAATCGAGCCTCGTAACTGTCAGAAAGATTCCTTGTGAAGACTGGAAAATGAGAGGCTCCTGGAATGAGGCCTTTAAGCCTGCTAAGCATTTGAGCACCATTAGAAACACCTAGACTAAAGGTATCTGGGCGTTCAAAAAAGTTTTTGAAGTCGTCTTTCAGATGTTTTAAAATACTTTGAGACCAACCTGTACCAGCACCAAGAGCATCTCCAAAACTAGATCCACTGCAAGCAGCAAGCCCAACAAAATCTGTTAAAGAAGCTCTTTTTTCAATCAAATCGCTTGTGTGTATATCGATAGATTCAAAGCCCGCCCTATCAAAAGCAGCAGCCATTTCTAGAGCTCCGTGAACTCCTTGATCTCTGAATATCGCAATTTTGGGGCGTGAAGCATAGTCTAATCCAAGCTCTACTTTAAAATGAGTATCTGCATGAATTCCAGGATTTTTTGTGTCTAATTTAAGTTGGTATTCTTCTTCTACTGTTTTTGGATTGTCGCGAAGCTTCTCTATTTGACGCGAAGTATCACTCCAAATAGCCCTTAAAGAAGACAAATCTTCTTTATAATCATCTATTTCAAACACATGAGAGTCATTTAAAGTCCCTAATCTATGCAAAGCATTCAAAAGCCCAAATTCTTCCACAATAGCTTTTAGAGATTCTATGTTTTGATTGGCAACTTGAATCACAGCACCTAATTCTTCGTTAAAAAGAATCTCTAATTTTTCACCAGTAAGTTCACTTAAACTGAGACTAAGCCCTGTATTTCCTGCAAAAGCCATTTCCAATACAGTTGTATAAAGTCCACCGTCGGACTTATCATGGTAAGCAAGGATCAGGTCCTCTTTGTTTAGTCTTTGGATACAATTAAAAAAGGACTTGAGGTCTTTTACAGAATCCACATCAGGTGCTTGATTTCCCAAGCCATTGAAAACTTGTGCTGCAATGGACGCTCCCATCCTATTTTTACCTCTAGATAAATCGATCAAAAATAGAGTAGAATCTTCTCGCTTCAACTGGGGTGTTAAAGTTTTTCGAATGTCTGCACAGGGAGCAAAAGCAGAAATAACCAAAGAAATGGGTGCTATCATCTGGTGTGTACCCTTAGAATCAGTCCAGATAGTGCTCATGCTCATTGAATCTTTACCTACAGGAATAGTAATCCCTAAATCTGGGCAAAGCTCCATACCCACAGCTTTCACCGCCTCATAAAGGTCTGCTCCATCGTATTTATAATTAGGTGCCGCCATCCAGTTTGCAGACAAATTGACTCGTCCCAAATTTGGAATATAGGCTGCCGCAATATTAGTCAAAGACTCAGCCACAGCCATTCGAGCACTTGCCGCAGCAGAAATCAAAGCTACTGGGCTCCTTTCACCCATACTCATTGCTTCTCCAGCTATAGAGTCCAAAGTCAAGGCAGTCACAGCACAGTCAGCCACCGGCACTTGCCAGGGCCCCACCATTTGATCTCTACAAACCATCCCTGTAGCAGTGCGATCGCTTGCAGTAATCAAAAAAGACTTATCGGCTACAGTTGGATTTTGAAGCACTCGATGTGCCACTTCTTGAATAGTCACAGTATCTGGAAATAAAAAAGGTTTTCTTTTTACATTTTGAGATTTTTCATTCCTATCCATTCTTGGGGCTTTTCCAAGTAGCACATTCAAAGGCATATCAATGGGTTTATTCTCAAAATATGCATCTGTCAAAGTCAGGTGTTTCTCTGGAACCGCCTCTCCAACTACAGCATAGGGGCATCGCTCTCTTTGACAAATTTCGTCAAATTCTCCTAATCTATCTTTTGAGACAGCTAAAACATACCGTTCTTGAGATTCATTACTCCAAATTTCAAGAGGACTCATTCCTGGCTCATCATTATTGATTTTACGAAGCTCCATTTTTCCACCCAAACCACCATCATTCACCAATTCTGGAAGGGCATTTGAAAGACCACCGGCACCAACATCGTGGATAAACGAGATTGGATTTTCTTTGCCCATGGCCCAGCAATAATCAATCACTTTTTGACATCGAGTTTGAAGTTCTGCATTCCCTCTTTGAACACTTGCAAAATCCAAAGCCTCGGCATCGTCAGTATTTGCTAATGAACTCGCAGCACCACCACCTAAACCAATCAACATGCCTGGACCACCCAAAACAATCAAATGATCTTGAGGAGCAATGTGCCCTTTGAGCACATGCTCTTCTTTAATATTTCCTATACCCCCTGCAAGCATAATGGGCTTATGATAGCCTCTTATTTCTACACCCTCTGGAGTATCCACTTCTTCTTCAAAAGTTCTAAAATAACCCAAAATATTAGGACGACCAAACTCGTTGTTAAAAGCAGCCCCACCTAAAGGCCCCTCTAACATAATATCCAAAGCACTCACTATCTGTGGAGGTTTACCAAAATCCTTTTCCCATGCTCGAAGAGCTCCAGGTATTTTTAAATTAGAAACAGTGAAACCGCTCAAACCAGCCTTTGGCCTAGAACCTCTACCCGTGGCCCCTTCATCTCGAATTTCACCACCTGAACCTGTGGAAGCACCAGGAAAAGGTGCAATAGCCGTAGGATGATTATGAGTCTCCACCTTCATCAAAATATGCACAGGCTCTGTGTTCCACTCATAACGATTCGTTTTAGGATTCAAATAAAAACGAGGAGCAGTTTCTCCCGCCATTACAGCAGCATTATCTTTATATGCCGACAATATTCCTTCACTATGATTTTCATAAGTATTTTTAATCATCTGGAACAAAGATTTATCTTGGGACTTTCCATCTATGGTCCATTTAGCGTTAAAAATTTTATGACGACAGTGTTCTGAATTAGCTTGTGCAAACATCATTAGCTCAACATCTGTGGGATTTCGATTTAATTTTAAAAAATTCTCTAACAAATAATCCACTTCATCACTAGCCAAAGCGAGTCCCAATTCGAGGTCAGCTTTTTGTAATGCCTCAACACCTTCTGTAAGCACAGGGATTTCGTTCATAGCTTTTGGGCTTTTGTTTTGATACTCAAATAAAGCCGCTAGAGAATCTACACTTTCAAAGACAACTTCTGACATACGATCATGAATAAGAGAGTAGAATTTAGCCTTCTCAGAAGCAGTCAATTCTTTTTCAAAATCCACATGAAAAGCAATAGCTCGTTCTATTCTAAAAGCATTGTGATAAGGAGTCGTTTGAATAAATTCTGGTGTTTCATCAAATTCAAGAATAGGGATTAAACCACATACTCTTAAAATTTCTGTAGCTCTAGAACTCCAAATCGAAATAGTACCTGGACGCGGTGCCACTACAAAAAGAGAGCCTTTGAGCTTGTCTTTTGCTAAAACAGGGCCATAATCTAATATTTTTTGAATTTCTTTTAAATTTTCGGGCTTTAGAGGGCTGTGCGAATTTACAATGTGAATGTATTCAGCATATATTTGCTTCACATTGAAAGCATCTTGATTGAGTTTTTGAGAAAGACCGTGAAGACGAAAATCAGATAAGGCTTGTGGACCGCGTAAAATAATCATATTTAAACCTTTGAAAGAGGTATTGTGTGCTTAAAACACAAAAAAAAAGATAGAAAAAAGGCAAAAAAAAATAAAGAAGTGAAGCATAAAAAAAATAAAAAAATATTATTCTTCAATAATAGACAATTCAATCCGTCTATTTTGCGCACGGCCCGCTTCGGTATCATTAGAGCTTTTAGGCCTTGAAAATCCATACCCAACGGCCACCAATCTAGTAGAGTCGATCCCTTTGGCAATCATATAACTTCGAACACTATTAGCCCTATCTTCCGATAGTTTTTGATTCAGCTCCTCTCCACCTTCTGAACTAGTGTGTCCCGATATTTCAATCTTTACTTTGGGGTTCATTTTTAACCCTTTAATGGCATTGTTTAGTGTTTTTAGCGAAGATTCCACCAATTCAGCACTCCCTGCCTTGAACATTACACCGGTGAGCTCAGCTCTAGTATCGTCAAACAACACATTCACTGCTCCCGAGCTCGCTGTCAAAGAAACATAAGGAGTCTCACCGCACTCAAAAGGACCAGTCAAACTTTCACACAAAATAACATAAGAATCTTCTCTAGGAATTAAAAAAGAAGCCTCACCGTATTGATCAGTATTCACTATTATTTTTTTACTTGGATTTTTGGTAGGCACAAAAGTTAATTTTTTATGAATTTGTGGCACATCTTGAAAATTAGTGTAAAACACATTCAACACCGCATGAGTTTTATTTGGACTTAAATTAGCAGTATGAGAAAACAAAGAAAAAACTAAAACAATAAAAACTATTTTCATAAAAAACTCCTTTTGAGTGGAAGACAAATCCCAAAACAAAGCCTTCATAAAACTATTATTAAAAAACACAAAGGCATCACCAATTTAAAAATACATTTTAAAATATACAAAAATTAGATTCAATGGAATAGAAAGAGCTATTAAAACAAAAAATTAGTCCAGCAGCAATAATTCATTAAACATACAACACACTCAAAACAAAAAAACAAGTCCTCAACCTCAAAGCATTTACAAATTTACTCTTCTGCAACTTATAAAACTCGAATTTAATGAGCTAAGACTTTTTCTTTTACAAGACAAAAATTTAAAATTCACAACTTAAAGTTTTTCGTGGGTGGCTATTTATCTTTTCATAGTTTCTACAATCTTTTTTTATAAACAAATCGCATACATTCTAGATTTTAAAATACTGTCTAGAAAATCNNCTAACCAGCTGAGCTAAACCGCCAAAGTATTACAAATTTATACATTTTTACAAAAAAAACAAGAGATATCTTCTAAGTTACTAAAAATAATTGCTTTTTGTGAAAAATCATAAAAAAACTGAAAAGATTCGCATCAACCTTTAATCTTTTCACCCTATAAAATTAAAACTATTCCACTCAAAAAGCAAGCCAAAAACTCTTTATTTCTATCCAACAAATTTCTTTTTTTTGGTGAAGTCTCACACACGCCTGGCTTTTTAAACAAAAAAACACTCAACCCACTCTTAATTTTGCCGCCTCTTTCCATAAATAATGAGGTAAAGCTTCATTAAGTTTCCATTTAATACTCATAGGTTTAGCCCCATAATATTCACTTAAGACTCCTTCACCTACAAACACATAGCCCATAGCATTTCCAAATTCATCTTTCTTTTTTTCCCGAACAAAAAGTAGGATTTTCTTTTCATTGGCTTCATGATCGATATACGAAAGACCTTTTTGTGTTTTAGGTCCAGCAGAATTTTGACTTTGCCAATGAAAGAGACTTTCATTGATAGCGTAATCATCGTACATAGTAGTAGGAGAAAAATCTTCTTCTGATTTAATCAAATTAACAAAAAGCAGTTCAGTATTTAATGTTGGATTCGCCGCCACTCCTTCTCGACTTGATGATTTTTGCTCAAAAGTACTCAGCCTAAAAGCCGCTAATATCTGATCTCTTGTGTATCGAGCATGAACTTTCAAAGGCTGGACATAAGGAAGATTAATTTCTATTTCTTTAAAATCTATTTCATCTATCAAAATTTCAAGAACTTCAATTATTTCTTTTACCATTACAGGATTTCTTCCGATTTCTCGGATACTTAACTCAAGAGATTTAAATCCTCCTGCTTTTTGCCAAACATCATAGTGTAGCATTAAACACATTTGTAATTCTTGTTCTTCGAGTTCAGCAGTAGAAATTTGGAAATTTTTCTTAGCAAGGCTCAAAATAAATTGAAAATAACTATTTGAACTACACGACAACCATTTATTAGAAATCGCTCTGATTATTTTTGTTTCATATGTATTGTCAAATTCATTTAACTTACCTGCATCTTGACATAATCTCTTCCATCCACCGCGTTTATAAATTAATTGTAAAGGAATATTGTTAATAGTAATAAAGTTTTTTAGACTTAAATCCAAACTTGTTTGATGTTGGAATCCCTGAATTTTTTGTATTAATTGATTTCTATTTAGAGTTGTTGCTGCACTAATATTTTCTAATATAGTTTGCTTTGCTTTCTTCTCTAAAACAAGAGAACAGCCAAGTGGCAAATGAGGAAAATTATCTTCAATCTCTTTTTTTACAGTGGTAGTTGTCTTACCAATTAAAGCTCTGAATTTATTTTCAAAATTATATTCTGGTCTTGAGTTTCCGACAAAGTCTAACACTGTTAAACAATCTTTATCTTCTGCTAATCTTAAACCTCTACCCAATTGTTGTAAGAAAACGGTTAAACTTTCTGTAGGCCTAAGAAATAAAACCGTATCTATTTCAGGTATATCAACACCTTCATTAAAAATATCGACAACAAATAAGTAGTTAATCTCCTTGTTCATTAGACGCTTCCTGACCTTGTCTCGATTTTGACTATTTGCACTTGTGAGATAGTCAGCTTTTAATCCTGCCAAACTAAATTTTTCTGCCATATATTTGGCATGTTCTATAGTTACGCAGAAACCTATAGTACGTACATCATTTATATCTTTAGTGTATTTCTCTAAAGCATCAATAATTTCTCTTACCCTCTTATCATTTGCTGTATAAATAGAAGATAATTCACTAGCAATATAACGACCTCGTTCCCAGCCAACATCAGAAAGGTCGATGCTATCTGTAATTCCAAAATATTGAAAAGGGCATAAAAGCTTTCTATTCAGTGCTTCTGGCAATCTAATTTCAGAGGCAATTCTATTGTGAAAATCTTCTTGAATATCTCCACCATCCATTCTTTCAGGCGTGGCAGTTAAACCTAATAGAACTTTTGGTTTAAAATATTTTAATATTCCTCGGTAGCTATTTGCAGTCAAATGGTGGCATTCATCAATGATGATAAAATCGAAATATTCAGAAGACAAATGAATTTCTTTCAAACGATTATTCAATGTTTGGACAGAAGCAAAAACGTATTCATAATTGTCTGGTACTAATCCATCAACCCACAATTCTCCAAAATTATTATCTTTCAATATTCCTCTAAAAGAACCTAGGGATTGCAATAAAATTTCTTTTCTATGCGCAAGAAATAGCAATTTAGCTGGTTTATTTTCAGCTTTAAATCTTTTATAATCAAAGGCAGAAATAATTGTTTTGCCTGTTCCTGTGGCAGCTACAATTAGATTTTTATTTCTCTTATGAACCGTTCACTCTACTTCTAGTTTTTCTAGAATCTCTAGCTGAAACGGATATGGTTTCACATCGAAAAATGTGGTATTTAAACCTGTGATTTTCCCTGACTTTCCTTCATTTAAAGCTTGAGTCAGTTTTTCTTTATGAATAGAATCATTAAATAATTCAAAATCATCACTTTGCCAATATGAATCAAAGGTTTTCTGAAATTTGTCAATAATATGGCTAACTTCTTTAGTTGTGATTTTTAAATTCCACTCTAATCCATCAGTTAAAGCGGAGCGAGAGAAGTTTGATGAGCCGATATACCCAGTATCAAATCCTGTATTCCTTTTGAACAAATATGCCTTAGCATGGAGCCTTTCATTTCCTGAATTGTACGAAACCTTGACTTGAGTGTTTTCTAGCTTAGACAAAAGTTGAATAGCTTTATAATCTAATGCCCCCATATAAGTAGTGGTGATTACTCTTAGCTGACCGCCTCTCTGTGTAAATTATTTTAATTATCTTTCAAGGATGATAATTCCTTTAAATTTTATGAAGGAAACTAATAAATCTATTTTGTCAGATGATAAAATTTCTTTTTTTAGCTCACTTTCTAAGGACAGCCCAACATTTCCACCAGTAAGCAATTCACTATGTGTTAAACGGGTATAGGGAGTTATTTCTTTTAAATGCAAATCAAAGTCAGAAAAATGCGTATCTATTTTAGAAAAGACTGCTTTTAGTATTTCTCCCTGAACCTCAATCAAATCGTTATCAAATTCTTCCTTTTTTAGCTCCTCTTTTAAAAAGAGAATAATTTTATTAGCGATTTCAATTTAAAGCTCTATTTGATTCTCTCCCTTTATAATGTTTAGGGCATTTTTAATTGTATGCGCTAAATGCTTTGACAATACAGAAGAGGCCTCTTCTTTATCTAATTTAGATCTGTTAATATAAAAATTGATATCACCGATACTATTGATTTTTTGAGTCACCAACTGTGTGACTAGCTCTTCATAAATTCCTTCTGTCATTACTTTCAACATCCTCTAGTTATACTCTCCCCCACATCCTTGCACTCTACACCTATTTTCTGGCCCCAAGATCCAAACTTTTTAGTTATATAGGAAAAGAGTAGTATAGTTCTAATTTTTTTTGATACAATATAGAATTATATTTTGCTTTATTTTGGTTGAACTCAGCCGCTTCTAATTTGTTTTTTTGCTCTAAAAACTCTGTGTAAGAAATAAGTCCCAAGGACCATTGCTCACCAATCACTCTAAACGCTTCAGTAGCCGCTTCTGTCTCTAAAATAGCAGCTTCCCACTGGGAGATACTAGACAAAGTGTTCAAATAAAGCAATTCCAAAAGGTTTTCTAATTGTTTTTTTGAGTTTTTATGCTGAATTTGTGACTGCAAGGCATTAATTTGAGCTTGTAAAACATTATTTTTTGTGGCACTTCTATCCAATATAGGGATAGACACACCTAGACTAATCCCATGGCTATAAGTTTCTTTCACTTGATTTGGGTAATCTTTAGACTCCCAAGCGCTCCATCCAGTAGATGCCGAAGCCCCTAGAGAAACTTTAATAGAACTTGTCTTAGAAGCCATAAACTCTTCTTTTTTTGAAATCAACAAATGAAGGCTATCCGATTTCATTTTTGGACTATTTTGCAGAGCAGCATTTAAAAGAACTTCTAAAGGAACTTCATTTTTTAAATCTTGAGGCTTTATTTTTTCCCAGTCAGCAGAATGTAGGTCAAAATCCATGTCTCGTGGTAAATTCAAAAGCTGTCTAAGGGCGTTTCGTTCACTTTCATAGCTCTGTTTAGCCAAAAGTAAAAGCAGATTTTTTTGTGAAAGGTTAGCTTTAGAAAGGATTAAATCCTTAGGAGTCTTAGTCCCTGCCTCTAAAAGAAACTCCATTTTTTTAGTCTCTTCTTGAGCTAAATACAAAGAAGCTTCTGCAATTTTAACAGATTCTTTGGCAGAAACCACAGATACAAATAAAGTCACCACACTTTCTAAAAGTTCTAACTTATTTTGCTCTATATCTAGTAATACACTTTGATAATAAAGACTTTTACTTTCAATATTTTGCCGAGTGACTCCACCATCCCAAAGGTTCATTGAACTAGATAGCCCAGCACTCAGCCGATAATGATCTTGAGGGCTTTTCACAAAAGGCCTATCCGATAAAGAATTATTAATACTCACCGACAAATCAGGATAACGACTACTCTTTGCTTTTTGCAAAGCTATGGACGCAGACTTTTCATTGAGTTTAGCCGCCTCATAAGATAAATTGCTCAAAAGGGCTTGTTTAATACAGCTATCCAAGCTCCATATTTGTGCATTGATGGCTTGAATCCAGAGAAAAATTAAAATAATAAATCGCATCATTAAAAAGTTAGATGTTTTAGAAATAAAAAAGTTCCAAAATCATTAAAAACAGTCTATATAAACAAATTCCATTCAACTTTTTAACTTATCCAATAAAAAACAAATAGCTCACGCAAGCTTCTACTTTTGAAACGCCATAAAATTTAGACATTCAACATTTCAAAATCATCTCCAATACAGTTTCCATCCTTTCAAATTTATGAAATCGAATAAAAACACAAATTAGATTTTGAACCAAAACAAACACCTTTGAAACCCAAATATTACAATAGCAAGGGATTGAAGTCTCACACACGCCTGGTTTTTAGTGGAAAATAGGAAGTATTTGGAGATAAAAAACTTTTTTACACTTTCGTCTCGTATGGATTGCCACGCTGCGACTCGCAATGACGCTAAGGGGGGAAGAGAAGTTGGAGGTGCTTAGAGAAAAACACCATTTTCTGGCACGATTTTCGCAGCATATTTGCAGAAGTATCCTCCCACATCTCAAGCACGCATCCCCGCACTTTTCTGGCACACACTTCGACAGGCTCAGTGTAGCGCATTTCGACAAGCTCAATGTAGCACTTTTCGCAGTATATTCGCACAAGCATCCTCCCACATCTCAAGCACGCATCTGACCTGTCACAAAATCATGGACACTTACGCAGCCCTTCTTCTCTTTGCTTCAAACTAGAATAGGCTACAGTAGCCTAACTTTGAATGTCTTCTTTTTACACTATTTTAGCTTGATTTTTTTACATTAGGCTCAACACTTGTTTTGCATCCAAGTTCTTTTTCTTCTGTAGAAGTTTCATCCCCTAAATTTGTAGTTCTATTTTTTCGTATTTTCACCTTTTTTTGGGTGTCAATTTTTCTAGCCAAAGAATAAGATCCAATCCCCCCAATCACAGGGATAAAATAAGGGCTCAAACTAGCAAATAATCGCCATCTTTTAGCCACTCCATACAAAGATAATGGTACAGCAAAAAGCACCCCGAGCCAAGCACCAATACGACCATAGCGTCTATTTCGTCGTTCACGAGCTCTTATTCCTTTTGCTGGCTGCAAAGCTTGAAGGGTCAAAAGATTCGTGGCCAATGAACCGGTAATAGCAAAAAAACTCCCATAAATAAACTTAAAAGTATTTTCTTTTTTAACACTGCTCCCAGCAAAAAGCCAGTGCAAAGTAGAAGCCACCACAGCAAAACTTAAAATAATTTTGGTCACAAAAGGGCTTCTAAACTCATCATCAATACACCAATTCACAAAATGTTCACAGTTATTACTATAAATATAATAAGACCTTTCATAAAGTCGTTTTTTAGCTCGTTCTACGGCTTCTTCACCCGTGAATTTAGCTTTGGGATGCTTGATGATTTTAAAGTTTTCTCCATCACAAAAAAACTTTAGTGAAGTCTTCACTATACTTCCATAACGGATGAGTTGAGGCAGCTCTCCCAATTCTTTATAGCCAATAGAGCGAGCCATTCCAGAATAATGAATCACTCTACCACGACCAATGTAAATGCCGTGGTGCTTGTAACCTCGACGGGCCGTGACTAAATGGGCACCTATAGGGGGTTCTTTAAACTTCAAAGTAGATTCTGTTGATTTTGATGGACTCATATATTCAATATAAATAAAAATTAAACATTAAAACAAGCATTCAATAAAAAAGTTAATATAAATACATACACCCTTTTACCAATGCAAACAAATCATTACGAATTGCATACAATCCTAGGATATACTATTAAAAAGCCAACCAATAGATAGAGTAAAAAATCTATTAAACCACAAAAACCAGGCGCTTCTGGAACTTCATCATTCTAAAAAAGAAATAATTAAATAGTATTTGCAAACAGAAAGTTAAAAACCATAAAAAGATAAACAATCAATCCAAAAAAACTTTAAATAACACAATTATGTTTTGTTCATTTTAAAGATTAAAATCGCTTTAAGAGGCTAAATTCAACAATAAAAATTTAATGTTGGATAAGATTAAAGGTATTTATCTTCGGCTTTTCGCAAAATGCCTAAAAATTCAGAAGGCGTTTTTGACTTTGTCAGGTTATCTCGAACCATGCCATCGGCAAGTAATCGGCTCACTGAAGAGAGTGCTTTTAAGTGAGGACCAACGGTGTTTCCTGGACTTACAATTAAAATAAGCAAATAAATGGGATCTCCATCAAAAGAATCAAAATCAATCCCTTCTGGTACAGTGGCCGCCACCATGCACATGCGATCCACATAATCTACTTTGGCGTGAGGAACGGCCAATCCACAACCAATTCCTGTAGAACGGCTTTTCTCGCGTTTCCATACCGCTTGGAAAATTTCATCGCGATTCTCCAAATTGTAGGCTTTGCAAAGAGTGTCCACTAATTCATTTAGAATCCGTTCTTTAGTGGTGCTCGACGAGTTGATGATGATCGAGCTGTCAACGAATCTTTCGGTAAGGCGCATATAAATAGACCCTTATTTGAACATCAAGCCACACTGAATAGTGTCGCTCCAATTTTTATGATATTTAGTAAAAAAATAGAATTATTCAAAGGAATTGCCAAAAAATCTAAAATTTAAGTCAAGAATAGGTGTTTTTAGATAAATCTAAAGGTTAACAGTGTTTTTTATCACAGTAAAAACTTCTTTTTATAAAGGGTAGTTAGAAGCGCCTATCCTTTTAAATCTATAGATACTTTTTTCCCCAAGTATGAAGTTGCTTACCATTAAAATACAGCAAATTCCAAAAACTACAGATTTTTTTCGATTAAAATTCAAATAAAGAACTTGGATTTTTATGTTTCTTTGGATTGAATCTTTGAATTTTTATGTTTTTCAAGTGTTCAAAGCTTTGTAATGATTAAAGATTAGACCCTTAAAAAACATTCCACACAAATTTATTATTCACTTTACAACTTCCATCCCAAATTCTATAGATAAACTGGGGCTATACTCGCAAAACACTGAATTTATCTTAAAACTTCAGCTATTTTATTGTCTTGCATGACTTTGAAGTGCTTCAAAAAATAACACAAAAAAACTATGAAACGGACGGATTCATCAACAAGTTTGCAGCCAATTCATCTTCGCTTTGATAGGTGTGCAATGAATCTATTGCTTTACGCATTAGCTCTACAGGCAATAAGCTCAAGGTAGGAAGCTCTTCTATAAAACTTGCATAAGTTAAGTTAGCACCGTGTTTTAATGACCAAATTCGACTAGAGACCCCGCTCAAACCCATTGCAAATACAGATTTAAGATGAAAATCAGATATTTCTTTGAGAAAGCCATAGAGGGGCAAATAATCTTTTTGGTTCTGACTCATTGCAGCTACTTTAATTCCTTTAACTTTTAGTTCTCTGGCATGTGTTTGTAAAAGACTTAAAGATTCCATCGAAGGGATTTGATTGAAATCGTGTTTGGATATAAATACTTTTGACTTTGCTTTTTTGGCCATTCTCATAAAGTCATCGGCATAAACCAAAGCTTGCTCTTCTAAATCCAACCAATCTGGAACTCTATCAGCCTCTAAAATAAGTTGCCAGAGTTTTAAGCGTTCTTCCATCATAGGGGTTTTAAATAAACCTCCATCACACTCTAAACGAATGGTTCCAATGATTTTTGCTTTAGGATTGAGCGTAGAGACTTGACTTGCTAGTGAAGCCCATTCATCTATATTTTCAAAAAGATCGTAACGAATTTCTAAAACATCACACATTTGAATTTTATGGTGTAAATCATAAAAAGTACCGGACTGGAGCTTAGAAAGGATGTTTTTAGAGATCATACCCGCTAAGAGAGGTTTTTTTATTTCTTTCATAGCCCAAAAATACTACTTTTTTCTAAATTAAGAGTATATAATTTATTCTTATGGAGTTTTTAATGCAAAAAAAAGCATCTGAGCCAATAGTAGAAGTTAAAAGTCCCGATTTTCTAAAAAAAGCAGAAGATTTTTTATCGACGGATAGACGATTGTTCCTTTGGGGGGCCATTGACGATGAATCTGCCGAAAAAATCGTCAAGCAATTATTGTATTTGGATTCTTTAGAGACCAAAGATATTATCCTGTTTATCAATAGTCCTGGTGGAGTGATTTCTAGTGGACTTGCTATTTATGATTGCATGCAAGCCATTCAAAGCGATGTTGTGACTGTTTGCACTGGTCAAGCGGCTTCTATGGGTGCCGTGCTATTGACTGCAGGTTCTAAAAACAAAAGATATGCATGGCCCAACGCACGAATTATGATCCACCAACCACTCATTCACGGTCAAATGGTGGGGCCTGCAACCGACATTCAAATTCAAGCCGAAGAAATGCTTCGCATTCGTAGTGTGACTGGAAAAATTTTAGCAAAACATTCTGGTCAAACACTAGCCAAAATTGATGCCGACACCGAAAGAGATAATTTTATGTCTGCCGAAGAAGCTTTAAAATACGGTTTGATAGACAAAGTGAAGAGTTTGCTATAATATGGGATTTTTATCGTTAATCAAAGGTGGTCTTAGTAAAACAAGAAGTGCTTTATTAAACGAATTTAAAGGCATTGTTGGTGCAGGTAAAATCACCGATGAAACTTTAGAAACTTTAGAAGAACACCTTATCAAAGCCGATGTCGGAGTAGAGGCCGCTTTTATTTTAACCGACGCTCTTCGAGAAGAAGCTTTGGGTAAATCTCTGACGAATGAAGAAGTGATTTCAATAATGCGTTCCGAGGCAGAGCGACTGCTATCCAATCCACCGCCTCTAGAGCTAAAAAATTCACCTCATGTGATTTTGATCATTGGGGTCAATGGAGCAGGAAAAACTACCACTATTGGTAAATTGGCTGCTCGTTTTAAAAAAGAAGGCAAAAAAGTACTCATTGCAGCAGGAGACACTTTTAGAGCTGCAGCTATAGACCAACTAGAAGTTTGGGCAGAACGAGCAGGCGCAGAACTGGTAAAACACCAAGAAGCTTCTGACCCAGCAGCGGTAGCTTACGACGCCTGTGCAGCAGCAAAAGCAAGAGGCAGTGATGTTTTACTTATCGACACAGCCGGTCGTCTTCACAATAAAGACCATCTTATGGAAGAGCTTAAGAAGATGGTTCGAGTGATTCAAAAGCACGATCCTTCTTATCCACACGACATTTGGCTGGTCATAGACGGCAATACTGGACAAAACACCATTAGCCAAACTAAAGTTTTTCACCAAAGCTTTCCTTTAACAGGATTGGTCGTGACCAAATTAGATGGTACTGCAAGAGGTGGCTCTGTACTCAGTATTTCAAGTTCTTTACAAATACCCATTCGTTGGATTGGTGTTGGAGAACAGATAGATCAACTAGTTCCTTTTGAAAAAGAAGAATATATAGAAGCTCTGTTTGAAGACGCTCTTTCAAGTGACTAAGATGCCCATTCATTTTATAAAAGCTTTCTTTCTTTTATCTTTTATGTGTTTCACATTTTTTGCTTGTCAAAACACAGATGCAATAGAAGAGTCATTTGTCGATGTTTATCTGGAACTTCGTATGAATTCTTTGGAGCATGGAAACAACTCCATTAAAGCAAAAGAATATCGATCCGCTATTTTAAAAAAACACGGTTATACAGTAGAATCATTTAGAGAATACACAGAGTCTATCCAAAACAATCCTCACCTTTGGCTTCCCTTTCAAAACAAAGTCCTTCATATTTTAGATTCCATCTTGGAACCACAGTCATGAAAATTTTTATTTTAACATTCTTTTTTTCTATGGGTATTGTTTTTTCTTCTGAAAAATCTTTAGTCCAATGGAAAGACTATTCCAATGCTTTACAAGCATCTGCTCAAGATCAAAAATTAGTTTTTGTTTTTGCCACAGCTAAATGGTGTCTTAATTGCAGGGCCATGGAAAAAACCTTATTTCAAGACCCTTTTATCACTAATACCTTAAACACAAGGTTTCATCCAACTCAAATCGATATAGATTCAGAAGAAGAAATTCAATGTGATGGGCATTTAATGAGTACAAAAAAATGTTTTTCTGGGATTTGGAAATTAAATTCAATCCCTTCTTTTTTAGTGATAGCTCCTAAAGGTTTGAGCATTTTGTCGATCAGTCAATCTTTACAGCTAGCACAAATGCGCTTGTTACTAAACGAACTTTTAAATAAAGAAAAAGAGTGGATACACGAATGATTGATTTTTTGTTTTATACAGAGCTGTGTTTTTGGATAATTTTAATTTTAATTTTCCATTGCTATTTGATTTTTCCATTGACCCTTCCTTTTTTAAGTGAAATATTTAGAAGAAATAAAAAATACTCCCAAAGCAAAAAACTTTTTAAAGTCTCTATTCTTATTTCTGCCTATAATGAAGAAAAAATTATTGAAGAAAAAATACTGAATTTGTTAGAATTAGATTATCCAAAAGAACTTTTAGAAATTTTAATTGGAGACGATGGTTCCTCAGATAAAACAGTGGAAATTATAAAAAGATACCAAAACGAAGGGATCCATTTAATCCAAGCCCCTCAAAATGCAGGAAAAGCGGCGATGTTGAATAGATTGCAAAAAGAAGCTACTGGAGAAATTTTGCTCTTTTGCGACGCCAACACTTTATTTTTTCCCAATGTGATTCGAAAATTAATCACCCCATTTAGTGACCCCAAAATCGGATGCTCTTGTGGGCATTTGATCCTTTCGGATTTTAGTGGTACAATTTTGGGACAAGGAGAAAGTTCTTACTGGGACTTAGAATCAGAAATCAAACGCTTTGAGGGTTCTTTAGATAGATTGATAGGAGGCAATGGTGCTCTTTATGCCATTCGCAATTCTCTATATACCCCGCTTCCTACTAAAAAAAGTGTGATGGATGACTTTTACATTACCATCAAAATTTTACAAAAAGGTTATTTGTGTACTTTTATCCCCACAGCACTAGGTACAGAACAAACCTCCAAAGAAGCTATTGGTGAATTTCGTCGAAAAGTGAGAATAGGTCGTGCTAACTTCAACTACCTTTTTTCTTATCTATCTATGTTAAATCCTTTAAAACCTTTGCTTGCCTATCTTTTTGTTTCACACAAACTATTACGATGGTTCACTCCTCATTTAGGGGTCTTGCTTTTTATTAGCAACTCTATTCTACTGTTTTCAAAAAAACCAATTTACATCATTTCTTTTATTTTATTTTCGTTGTTTTTAGCAATTGGATATTTCAAAATCATCCCGAGTGTGTATTACTTTTTATCCATGAACTTAGCATTATTAAAAGGTTTCTTTTTATCTTTTAGCAAAGAAAAAAGCGGGGGCTGGCAACGAGAAGAACGAACAGATTTGGGGAGCGCAACATCCAAATGGACTGTGATTTTATTATTAGTTTTTGGATCTTTTTTTGCAGAAAACTCTCATGCTCTACTCACTTTGGATGCTAGTTTTGGAGGTTTAACAGCATACCCAGACCCAGACGGCATTCATGTGAATTTAGGAGGGCATTTTTGGATTCCAATAGATCAAATGCTTTTTGTAGGATTAGGTGCAGATTATCAAGAAATTGGAAGTGAATATTTTGTGCCTTTAACTGGGAGCGCGTGGTTGCGATTGCCAATAGGCACGCACCTAATGCCTGTAGTGACAGGAGATTTTGGTTATGCCGTAGGCTCAAATCATCAGTTTGTATGGCAAGCAGGAGGAGGACTTGACCTCAAAAATGGTGATTATTCTTCTATTATTATTATTGCAGGCTATCAAAGACTCAAAAAAACAGGGAATTACTTTTATATAAGGGCAGGATTTTTAATTGAAATTTAATTTTAATAATTTTATTTAAAGTGAATGTGGCCCCAGTCCCTTATAAAACAAGCAATTCTTCTTCAGCAATACGAAGCCCCAAAATAACATCTAAATCATCGGGTTTACCATAAAAATCGACCACCAAGCCCACTTTTTTAAATTCATCTTTTTGATTTTCAAAATGAAGTATGTCGTGAATTTTAACATCAATAGAAGCTACTTCTGTGATAGGGATTTGCAAACTCATGCCTTGGTTGATAAGGCCCTCTAGGACTTTCCCTTTAAAAATTAAAGAGCTCTGATCATCACCAAGAGAAATTTTTTTTACATGAAATTTTGGCATTTTTTGAATCCTAAATTCAGGTAATAAACGCAACTCTAACGAGAAAGTTTATTGAAATTATTAAAAAAATCAAGGCAAGAATAAATCTAAACCTTAGTCAAGATATATAATAAATATAATAAAAAACTCAATAAAAGTCTCAGAATCAAAATTTATTAAATCTCCCTAAAAGATACACAATTGGAATCCATTTTGCAAGCAAAGAAAGCATTAGTTCACTGAATTAAAAAAAGAATTTGCACCGACTTTTAGAAAAAAGAAATTATAGAAGACATCCTCTATAAATTGAATCCATTTTTACGAAAAAAAGATTATATCATTGAAAATAATCTCTAAAAAGTTACTTTTACTTTATGAAACTTAACATTGGTCGTATTCCTTTTTTGGTATGTGCTCCTTTTTTTTATGAATTTTTGAAAAAAGAAAATAACTCCCCTTTTTTTAATTTTATAGATGGCAGCCCTCAAGATCACAATCGAGCATTAAAAAACAACACCATCGATTTATCTCCGGCATCATCAATCACTTATGCTCAAAATCCAGACCAGTATGTGTTGTCTTCTACACTTTGCACCTCTAGTCGATTTGAGGTACAATCTGTAAAATTATTTAGTCAAAAACCCATAGAAAAACTAGCCAATGAATCCATTCATTTGACTAAGCAAAGTGCTACTTCTGTAGCATTATTAAAGATATTACTGTCACAATATTATAACATCGAGCCAAAATACATCGAAAACACAAGTTATCAACTTGAAACCGCTCGCTTATTAATCGGTAACGAAGCCCTATTAGAAACTCATGCGGGGAATTTTAAGTACCAATACGATTTAGAAAGTCTCTGGGAAGAGTGGCAAAAGGTGCCATTTGTCTTTGGAGCATGGATCATCCATCAAAACGCTTTATCCGTAGATAAAAAACCTCTGCTAGAAGAGTATTTAAAGAAAACAGAGTCGAGTGTTGCTTCATTTAAAGCCTCTCCTTCATCGGCTTTAGAAATTTGGCTTCAAAAATACCCCGTCCAACTTCCTTCTAACACCATTTTTTCTTATTATGATTCTCTGGATTATGAATTCACAGAAGAGAGGAAAAAATCATTAAAGCTATTTTACAAATTAGCTGCACAAAATAGCATTATTCCAAGTGCTCCTAAACTAAAATTCTTATAAATCCACTTTTTAATAAAAAAGATGTTAATTTAAAAATAGACTAATAAAACATTTTCATTAAAATAGAACTATAAAAATATTTTTGATATTGTTTATACTAACATAGCGATTTTGTGTATTGAAATGTGATGGAGCATTTAAAATAGATCAGCAACACTATTTTTAAAAGGCAGGATTTTGTGGTTGAAGAAAAAATTCTTATTATAGATGATAATCCAAGTAGTTTAGAAAAAACAAAAGACTGTTTATCTAAAGTGGGCTACAAAATTTTTTTTGCTGATTCAGGAAAATCGGCCCTTCGATTTTTAGAAAAAGAAAGAGTGGATTTGGTTTTACTCGATATCAATATGCCTGAGCAAAATGGCTTTGAAATTTGTTTACAAATTCGTCAACAATACGCTTTAGACGATTTACCCATTATATTTTTAACTGGTCGCGAAGATTTCGAAAGCATTACTCGTGGATTCTATGCTGGCGCATCTGATTTTATAAGTAAAGCCTCAATAGCTGAAATTTTATTAGCTCGTGTCAATGTACATATTCGATTGGCTCGCACACTTCATTTTTTAAGAGATATATCTCTCACCGATGATCTCACTAAATCTTATAACAGACGGCATGCTATTTACACACTCAAAGAATGGTTTGCTAGAAGCAAACGATACGGAACTCCATTTTCTATGATTTACTTGGATGTAAACGGCTTAAAACAAATCAACGATAAATATGGACACCAGGCTGGAGACATGCTACTTCGCACCATAACACAAGCCATTAAAGACTTATTAAGAGAGTCCGATATGTTATTTAGAATGGGAGGCGATGAATTCATGGTGCTGTGTCCAGATACAAACAAGCAAGGGACTTTGATTTGTGTAGATCGTATGCAAGAAGCGGTAAAAAAGCTTACTATTGTAGACAAACAAGTATCTTTTTCCTATGGAATCGCTCACTCTACAGATTCATTTAAAAACATGGATGAAATGTTAAATTTTGCAGACAAACAAATGTACGCACAAAAAAAACTCATTAAAAAAGCAGCAATCCATAAAAAAACTAAATGAATCCATCAGTTAAATTCTAACACCATCTACATCCAAAACGCCACCAACAAATAAAGACTAAAACGCAAGCTCTACAGTTGCAGAGAATAATCCTCGTTAAAACAAACTTCCATTTATATGATGAGTGCAGTACGACAACACATAAAATCTACAAATCATACTGAAAGTCAAAAAAGCAGAAATAACCCTAAGAAAAAAAATCCTAGTAAAAACTAAAGCTAAAAAACACACACTGAAAACATAAACTTTTTATAATGAAGTCTCACACACGCCTGGCTTTTTTTACAGAAAACTCCCTCACTCTCATATAAAAAACTTAAAATCAGACTAAGACAAGAAAATCACTCCAACATCATAAATTCTAAACGCTATGGATTTTAATTTCTCAAACCATAAAGTTTTTTAAACAGATTTTTCACAACAGAAAAAATTATCATTTGAGTTTGTCAATTGAAATCCAGTAAAACATCTTCATTTTCTATATTTTATTTATACTATAC
>LSQX01103068.1_pt1 | contig 74411 bp, 65 predicted proteins | sample 654561 | NCBI WGS metagenome assembly LSQX01 (sample SAMN04489861, study PRJNA283612) | anaerobic digester metagenome | isolation source: 4 biogas reactors fed with cattle manure at either 37C or 55C with and... | place: Denmark: Kongens Lyngby | collected 2014
GTCCTTATATAGTCGATGCAGGCTCAGGGACGGGCTGGTATTCCATGAAGATAGCAAGCTCTCTTCATGGGGCGCTCGTATTTGGTATTGACGCGTCAAAGCACGCTATTGATATTGCATCACGTACCGCACGGCGCGCAGGGCTCAGTGACTTTTGCGCCTTTGCTGTCGCTTCACTTTCTCATATGCCTCTCCCCGATGGGTGTGCCGATGCCGTTCTTTCGCTCTTCGCACCCCTTGACATCTCTGAGTACGCTCGTGTAATCGCCCCCGGCGGTTATCTTCTCATCGGGTCGGCAGGCGCGCGTCATCTTTTTGGCTTAAAAAAGATTATATATGATGAGCCTGTTGAAAACACGCCGCTTAAAGTCGACGGCGGCAGCTGTTTTAACGTTATACGCCGCGAAAACGTTTCGTTTACGATAACGGTGCATGGTGAGGACGATATTTTTTCGCTTTTTTCAATGACGCCCTATTTTTACCGCACACCGGCAGAAGGTGCGGCAAGGCTTCACCAAATAAAGATGCTCAAAACCGAAGTTTCTGTTGATTTTACGCTACTGCGGCGAGTATAGCCCAGCAGTGCGGCGGAGGACTATTTGTGAAATTATCTGTATGTATCCCGGCTTATAACGAACGGGAGATAATTGCTGATGCCGTGCGCACTTTTACAAGCGCGCTTGATATAATAGCAAAAGATGACTACGAGCTTATCATTTGTAACGACGGGAGCACTGACGGAACCGACGATATAGCACGCTCGATGATTGCCAACTACCCACGCTTGCGTGTTGTCGGGTATCCTGTAAACCGTGGTAAAGGCTGCGCCGTGCGGACGGCTGTCATGGAAGCCGCAGGTGACATTATACTTTATACAGACTGCGATAACGCATACGGAACGGACAAGATAGCAGAGGTTTTGGCTTTATTTGACGCCGATCCCACAGTCGATGGCGTCATTGGCTCACGAAAAGCGGATCCTCGCGGGTATGAGGGCTATACGCTCATTCGCAAACTCGTATCAAAGGTATATATTGTTGTGCTTAAGTTATTTGCGGGATTTAAGATGTCCGATTCCCAGTGCGGTTTTAAGGCTTTCCGGCGTGCGGCGGCAAAAGATATATTCAGCAGATGTGAAACAGATGGTTTTGCTTTCGACATAGAAGCACTTTTGATAGCGGACAGGCTCGGATACAAGATAAAAGAAATACCCGTGCGTGTAATAAACCATCGCGCATCAAAATCAAAGGTCAGCATTATCTCTGACACGCTGCGAATGCTTCGCGATCTGCGGCGCATTAAAAAGCATGTTAAGCGCTGCTGTAGCCGATAATGTTTTGGCGATTTAAACATCTTTCTTCTTGTTTTTCAGTAAAAATATAACCCCGAGACAGCTTTTTACCGTCTCGGGGTGTTTTTTTAGTAGCGTTGATTATAAGGCTTGCTGAAGCATTTACTTTATCTCAATAAGCGACTCGCACCACATCGGCGGCGCTTCGTATCCCATAAGATTTACCATTGTCGCCGCGACGTTTGCAATTCCGAACTTGCCGTCTTTGTCCTCCTTTAGAGTATACTTATCGGGATTTTGATGATCATATATTATACAAGGAACCCTGTTGAGCGTATGGCTTGTCTTTGCCTTCGGCGTACCATCGGGATTATATTTGATTTTACGCGTTTTTTTGTCGATTTCAAACATCTCGTCTGCGTTGCCGTGGTCGGCTGTGATTACTGCGACGCCGCCCACTTCGTCAATAACATCAAGTATACGCTTCAGCTGTAAATCAAGCGCTTCAACACCGCAGCGTGTTGCCAGATAATTGCCGGTATGACCCACCATATCGCCGTTCGGGAAGTTAACGCGGTAGTAATCGTATTTGCGGGAGCGTAAAGCTTCAATGAGAGCGTCCGTTATTTCAGCGCACTTCATCCACGGGCGCTGCTCAAATGGCACTATATCAGAAGGTATCTCAACATAAGTTTCAAGTTTTTCATCGAATTTGCCGCTGCGGTTTCCATTCCAGAAATACGTGACGTGCCCATATTTCTGTGTTTCCGATATTGCATATGAACGGATGCCCGTTCTTGCAAGGTATTCGCCCATTGTGTTTGAAATTTCAGGCGGCGACACAAGATAATTCTTCGGTATGTGGAGGTCACCGTCGTATTCCAGCATTCCGGTATAATAAACTTTCGGTACGCGCACGCGGTTGAACTTATTGAATTCATCACCGCCCTCAAACGCTTTTGTTATCTCTATTGCGCGGTCACCACGGAAATTGAAGAATACGACGCTATCACCGTCGTTTATCGTGCCGACAGGTTTACCATCCTCCGCAATGACAAATGCGGGAAGATCCTGGTCAAGCACCGGGGCTTCAGCGCGGTATGCAAGAACGGCTTCACGAGCCGACGCGAACTGTCTCCCTTCCCCAAGGACATGACAGCGCCAGCCGCGTTCAACCATTCCCCAGTTGGCCTCATAACGGTCCATTGTTATGTTCATACGCCCGCCGCCCGATGCTATCTTAACATCGAATTCAGATGAGCGCAGCTCGGCGAGGTATTTTTCAAAAGGATCGATATATTCAAGTGCTGATGTTTCGCCAACATCACGCCCGTCAAGCAGAATATGGATGCGGACTCGTCCGACACCCTCGATTTTTGCCCTTTCAATCATCGCCTTGAGATGATCTATGTGCGAATGGACATTTCCATCTGAGAAAAGCCCGATGAAATGAAGCGTGGAGCTATTATTCATCACATTTTTTATAAGGCTCTGCCATGTTCCAGATGAAAACATGCGTCCCTTTTCTATAGATTCTGTTACAAGCTTTGAACCCTGCGAAAAAATTTGTCCTGCTCCAAGCGCGTTATGCCCGACCTCGGAGTTACCCATATCTTCATCGCTCGGAAGCCCTACGGCTGTTCCGTGCGCGCGCAGCGTTAGGTGGGGATAGTTGCGCAAAAGATTGTCAAGCGTCGGTGTGTATGCCTCGGAAATGGCATTGCCCTCACCAGCAGGCGCAAGCCCAATGCCGTCCATGACGATGGTAAGGACAGGACCGTTCGTACCAGCAAAGTTTTTTAGTTTTCTAAGCGGCTCCATTTAATATCTCCTATTTGTTTTATATAACTTATTTACTATGTCCTTAGTGTTTGCCCACTACGTGTTTTATGTGTACCATCATGTTATTATACACAATAATGCTCCCCATGAAAAGAAGGCAAAAAAAATAATTTAACATTGAGAATGCTAATTTTACTCCTGTGGTTTGTCGAAAAAAGACGTAATTTGTTTGATGTTGCTTTTTTTCGACATTCGTGTTATTATTTTATTTAATATATAAATTAATTTTATTATTAATTAAACAATTACAAAACAACAATATGGGGGCGTCAGCAATGCATAAGGAGCACCGTGAGCGTCTAAAGAGAAGATTTTTGTCGGAAGGTCTTGACGGGTTCGAGGCATGTAACGCTCTTGAGCTATTTTTATTTTTTTCTATTCCGCGCCGTGATACAAATGAGCTTGCCCATAGGCTTCTTGACCGCTTTGGCAGCTTTTCCTCTGTTTTCGACGCGCCATACGAGCAGCTTCTGACTGTTGGTGGTGTTGGCGAACACACAGCGACTATGATAAAGCTCATTCCACAGCTTTTTCGTTATTATATCACCGATAAAAATTCACCGCGCGAAATCTACGACACATCACGTAAGCTTGGCGAATTTTTCATCGGAAAATTTACCGGTGAGACGGTCGAAACCGTTTATATGGTTACACTTGACGGCCGCTATCGCATGATAAACTGTCAATGTCTATGCCGTGGCTCTGTAAATTCATCACACATAACACCGCGAATGTTAATTGAGCAAGCACTGCGCGACAGCGCTCCGATGGTTGTAATCGCGCACAACCATCCGGGAGGGCTGCCAATTCCGTCATCAGACGATATTGCGACAACACGTGTCATGTATGAGGCGCTCGCAGTTGTTGACGTTTGCCTGCTTGAGCATTTTGTAGTTGCCGGTGATAAGTATACTCCTATCATGTCAGGGCATATGGGGAAGCTCGGCCAGCAAACGCTGGATGAGAGTAAATACAGTTATTTTTATAATGAAGCATAATATAAAAGGAGACATTATGCCCCGACGTTTAAAAAAGATACTCCTTGTCATAATAACAGTCGGACTATTATTTGGAGCCGCTTTTTCTACAATAGGCATAAGCGTTATTACGTCAACGCGTGATAGAATCATCTCGGCAGAGGATGCCTTGGCGCTCGAGGACATTGACTGCATTATCATTCTTGGAGCTGGTGTCCGTGATGACGGATCGCCCAGTCATATGCTTGCCGACAGGCTTTCGGTGGGGGTTGATCTTTATATGGCCGGTGTCTCTGGTGTAATCCTCGTTTCTGGCGATCACTACAGGAAAAACTATGACGAGGTAAACCCAATGCGTAACTTCTGCATTGACGCCGGAGTACCGGAGGATGATATTGTAGCAGATCACACCGGAATATCGACGTATGACAGCATCTGTCGCGCAAAAGAAATCTTTGGCGCAAAAAAAGTTATAATTGTTACTCAAACATACCACATGTACCGTGCGCTTTACATTGCTGGCAAGTTTGGTCTTGACGCGTATGGAGTAACCTGCGATCTCCGTCCATACCGTGGGCAGATATACCGGGAGGTGCGCGAATTCGGGGCACGTGTAAAGGATTTCATATATACGACATTTAAGCCGGAGCCTGTTTTCCTTGGCGATCCGATACCGCTGCCAAGCAGCAGCGATGTCACAGAGAGTTAACTTAGAATGTTTGGCATTATAAGTAGATGTGGGGTTTATAATAAAATAACATGAATTTTGATTTGAATTATTGGCGGGTTGGAAACCGAAAGCTCTCCTTTACCGCTGCTATTATCATGGTAGCTTCCGCTGTCGTTCGCACTTCATACTTTATATCTTCAGATTTGACAGTGTTTACGGCGTTTGAGCTTGCAACACAGCTTGTTCTACCGATTGCCTGTAATATAATCTTTGCCTTTGAAATTTATTTTTTAAGAGATAAAGCACTCTGAATTACATGCATACCCGTCGCACTTGGTTCTGTTTTTATCATCATTAAAAGCATCATGTATTTCACTCCGCTTCATATGGCTCTCTGCTGTGTGCTTTATACAGGTGCATTTGTTCTTTGCACGGCTACTGTATGTGGTTTGATACGTGTTACTACGCTTGTCAAGCTCGTATTTGGGCTGCCGTTTATATATCATATATTCGTTGAGGATCTTCCGGTGCTTATTAAAAGCAATCCACCCCGAACAGCAGTCGAATGGCTGCCGGAGATATCGGTACTTTTAATTATACTGTCACTTCTTATCACTGTTTGCTCTTTTGAAAAGAGAAAAGTCAGCGATAATGCTCGATTCGTATAGTCTGCATATAATTTCTATATGCAACTATAAAAAATACAGCAGAATCTCTAATTTGGCAAAGCTATTTTTTCGCAATATTCTGTATGTTTATACCTTTTCCCGTATAAAAAACATATCATGTAATATAATTAATATTTTTCCTACTTAAAATAATATGTTTCGAGTTGTTTCGATTGCTTAACCGTTTGTTTACAAGTTATTTATTTAAGATTAATTAATAACTTCAGTCTTGTGTTATAATTGCCATATCAGAAGATGAAGGGGGGCGCTTGTTTTGACTGTATTTAAGCATGTTTTCAAACGTTATGAACGCAAGTACATAATTACCCCGGAACAATATGAAAGCTTAATGACCCCTATATCAGAGTATATGAGGGGCGATGAGTATGGGCGCAGCACTATCTGTAACATTTATTTTGATACACCATCCCATATGCTCATACGAAATTCTATCGATAAACCTGTATATAAGGAAAAACTGCGGCTGCGGAGTTATGGGGTGCCGGATCAAGACAGCAATGTTTTCATTGAGATAAAGAAAAAGTTCAAGGGCATCGTATATAAGCGCCGTATAAATATGTCCTATAGGGAGGCAATTGATTTCCTTTGTCATGGGGTTCCCCCAAAAAAGGACACCCAAATTACGCGCGAAATAAGCTGGTTTTTGAATTTTTATAAAGATATCGCGCCTGCAATGATAATTACATATTATCGTGTTGCCTTTTTTTCTAAAGACAATCCGAACATGCGGATTACATTTGATGAAAACATTACATGGCGCAACTGGGATCTTGATCTTACACTTGGCGTTTACGGAAACAGGCTCTTACTCGATGGATATCACATTATGGAAGTAAAAATCCCCGAGGCCATGCCCCTTTGGCTTTCTGCAAAACTTGATGAGCTTAAGATTTTCCCCACCTCTTTCAGTAAATACGGGAACGCATATAAAACTACAATCGCGAAAACTGCAGTTTTAAGATAAAAATGACGGAGGTCATGATAATGCTCGATTTACCTTTTACGTCTATTATCGAATCGGAGATATCAGTTAGATCTTTTCTTCTCTGCACTCTTACATCACTTATACTTGGAATCATCTCCGCATTCGGTGCAATGATAAAAAATAATAAGAATAAGAGCATGGCGCTTACCCTCACTCTTCTTCCGGCGATCACTCAGACAGTTATTATGATGGTCAATGGCAACATTGGCGCTGGAGTTGCTGTCATGGGTACGTTCAGTCTTGTACGTTACCGTTCAAACCCGGGAACAGCATCCGAAATTTTAGTCATCTTTTTCTCAATGTCCATTGGTCTTATGACAGGCATGGGATACATATGGCTTGCTGCAATTTATACGATAATTATCCTTGCCGTTTATATCTTACTCAATGTATTCGGCTTTGGAGTTGAGCGTACTCATGGCAAAGAGCTTAAGGTCACAATTCCCGAAGGCCTTAACTATACTTCTATATTCGATGATATTTTTGAGAAATATACAAAAAGTTATAGGCTTCTCCGTGTGAGAACAACGAATATGGGCAGTTTATATCAACTTTATTATCATATTGAGCTGATAGATGAAGCTCAAGAAAAGGAAATGCTCGATGAGATTCGCTGCCGCAACGGAAACCTTGATATTATATGCGGCATGACGCCTCAGACACCAGGGACACTTTAATATAGTCCGTATATTGAGCGAAATATTATTAGCAGCAACTATTATCCCCGGCACTGTGTGCCGGGGATTTTTTTATTTCTATGTTTTTCCCCTTAAGAAGGATATACAGCTATTCTCATAAAAAAATTTTCATTTTTTTTGAAAAAAGTATTGACTTTCTTTGACCTTTGTGCTAAATTCTAATTGGTCAAAGATAGTCAAGGTCAAACTTGATTATGACTTTGACTTACGCACTGTTAAAAACAGTATAGCAACAAACAAATTAAGAAATGATTACATACATATAAAAGAATGGAGGCGAGTAGCAACATATGCTAATATCTGATTACATCGCACAAATAATTGAAGAAATGCTTGATGCGGGGGACGGATGCGCTGAGGTGAAGCGAAATGACCTTGCTCTCAAGGTCGGATGTGTCCCAAGCCAGATAAATTATGTCATTACGTCGCGGTTTACACCTGAGCGAGGCTATATTATAGAAAGCAGGCGAGGGGGCGGCGGGTATATACGGATTGTACGGAAGCGAATGCATAAAAACGATTATCTGATGCACTTCTTCTGTGCTATCGGTGATTCTATCGAAGAAGATGAGGCATATGCTTATCTATTAAATCTCTTAGGAGCAAACATCATAACTGAAAGGGAGTCAAAAATAATATCACGAGCGATTTCGAGTGGATCACTTGCTAAGGCTCCGCCAAATCAAAGAGGTGCTATTCGCGCCGACATCTTACGACATATAATACTTGATCTTGTTAACTAAAATACTCGCATGGGAGGAATGTAGTTATGTTATGCAATAGATGTGAAAAAAACGAAGCTGTTGTTTTTTATAATGAAAATATAAATGGATACAAAAAATCATACTCTCTCTGCAACGACTGCGCTCGCGAACTTGAGGCAGCCGGGGAAATAAACCTGAATTTTGTATCCCCCTTTGAGGAAGGGGAGTCGCTGCTCTCCAGTCTTTTCGAGAGTGTGTTCGGTGTGCCATCAGCACCTGCTCTCTCCGGCACAAGACGCTCAGCCAAGGAAAAACGCTGCCCACTTTGCGGCATATCTATCCGCGAACTTTCAGAGGAAGGCAAGGTCGGGTGCACCGAATGCTACCGCTCGTTTGCAGACGAGTTGCGTCCGAGCATCACAAGGATTCATGGTAGTGTGCGCCATAAGGGGCGCTTCCCTCTCCGATTCAAAAATAAATGCGAAAAAGAAAATGTGCTTGATGACTTAAGACGTCGTTTGAAAGAAGCTATTAAAAATGAAGAATTTGAACGCGCCGCAGCTCTTCGTGATGAAATAAGCAATCTAACGGCTGAAGCTTGAGGTGAAAAACTATGGCATGGTATGGTAAAAAAAGTGTTGATAATGATGTCGTCCTTTCATCGCGCGTAAGACTGGCAAGAAATGTTGAGGGTTACCCGTTCGGGCGTCATTTAACTGACGATCGGGTGCGCGAGCTTATCGGGAAAATTGGCGCTGTGCTTACCTCAAACGGCTATGAAGCTGTTGACTTTACCGGGCTTGATATGATAGGCGCCACAGCATACGTAGAGGAGCACATTGTAAGTCCGGAATTCGCAGGAGCAAAAGGGCCTCATACGCTATTTAAAAATGACAAAAAGAGCGTCTATATTATGACCTGCGAGGAAGATCATTTGCGCATACAGTGTATAACTCCCGGATTTTCGCTTGACGAAGCTTATGCCGGTGCGGTTGAAGCGGAATCTATCCTTGACTCATCCTTTAATCTTGCTTTTGACGAAAGGCTTGGCTATCTAACGCACTGTCCGACAAATCTCGGAACAGGAATGCGCGCATCGGTAATGGTGTTCCTACCTGCTATCACGAAGTTCGGCAAGCTTTCCTCTATCACTCGTCAACTGTCAAAAATCGGGCTGACCGTGCGTGGCTCTTATGGTGAGGGTTCGGGTTCCACCGGATGCCTTTATCAGATATCCAATCAATTCACGCTCGGTGTGAGCGAGGAAGAATCTATTGAAAAGCTGAAAAACATTGTTGCATCAGTTGTTGATCAAGAGAGGAAGCTTCGTGACGCGATGACAAAGGATGATGTTTGGAATTCCGTTGCTGATGCATCGGCTCGTGCCTATGGTACGCTCATGTACGCACGGATGCTTTCGTTCTCCGAGTTCATGAAGCTATGGTGTGATGTGCGTCTTGGCATTGCGCTTGACAATGTTCGGAAAATGAACGGACAGCAAGACGGCACGGGCATACCGAGTTCACTTTCATACGAGACTCTTGACACACTTTTTATAGAATCCCAGCCTGCTGTGCTTACTCTGCTCTCTGGCGGCACTCCGATGTCGCCGGCCGAGCGTGATGTACGCCGCGCTGATGCCATAAAACGGCGTCTTGCTGTATAATAGCATTAATGCAATATTAAAACAAAATTTCTTACAATCCCACAAAATACCAATACAAAAAAGGGATGGTGTTTACATTATGGTAAGCAAATTCACTCAAAAAGCACAAAATGCGATGAACCGTGCTCTTTACGCCGCGCGTGAAATGGGTCACACATATATTGGCTCCGAGCATATACTAATTGGCCTTTTGTCCGAGCCGGAAAGCGCCGGTGCTCGGCTTCTCGAGGGACGCAGCGCGTCGCTTAACGAGGTGAAGGAGCTTGTCCGCAGTATTTCCGGCACTGGTGACAAGAGTTCCGTCACCCCCGCCGACATGACGCCGCGCACAAAAAACATAATCGAAAATTCGGCTTATATTTCAGTGAAATATAATCAGGGCTACATCGGAACAGAGCATATTCTTTACGCCCTGCTTAATGAGCGTGACTGCGTTGCCGTGAAGATTCTTGAAACATCAGGCGTTTCAGTAGATGATCTGCGCGCAGATACGGAAAACTTCCTTTCCGAAAATTCAGGCGGTGCCGACCGCACCGGCGCAGGTGGCGGTGACGCGCGAATGTCTTCACAAGGCCGATTCTCAAACAGCGATATTCCCGGTGGTATGTCCGGTTTTGCACGCCGCGACGGCGGACGGTCAAGGATAAAGAACGCGCCGACACTGTCAAACTACGGACGTGACCTTTGCGCACTCGCACGCGAAGGCAAGCTTGATCCGATAATTGGGCGCGAGAATGAAATGGAACGCGTCATTCAAATTTTATCTCGGCGTACAAAAAATAACCCGTGCCTCATTGGCGAGCCGGGTGTAGGTAAGACTGCTGTAGTTGAGGGTCTTGCGCAGAGGATTGTCGACGGAACGATACCGGAAACGCTTAAAGACAAAATTATCGTAACGCTTGACATCTCCTCGATGATAGCCGGCGCTAAATATCGCGGCGAGTTTGAGGAGCGCCTCAAAAATGTAATGGCCGAGATTATAAGAAGCCCCGACATCATACTTTTTATTGATGAAATACACACAATAATCGGTGCTGGTGCCGCGGAAGGTGCTGTTGACGCAGCGAATATTTTAAAACCAGCACTTGCAAGGGGCGAAATACAGGTTATAGGTGCTACGACGATAGAAGAATACCGCCGCCACATAGAACACGACGCCGCTCTTGAGCGCCGTTTCCAGTCCGTTATGGTTGGCGAGCCGGCACCTGAAGATACGATTAAAATTCTCCATGGTCTGCGTGACAAGTATGAAGCTCACCACAAGCTAAAAATATCCGATGAAGCAATTGAGGCGGCTGTAAAGCTGTCTGTCAGATATATCAATGACAGATACTTGCCTGATAAGGCTATTGACCTTATTGACGAAGCAGCTTCAAGAATGCGGATTTCACGTATTACTCCGACCGGCAAATTACGTGAACTTGAGGCACAGATACGCGAGGCTGAGCGCGAGAAAGAGGAAGCTGTGCGCGAGCAAAACTTTGAGCGCGCTGCCGCTTGCCGCGACAAGGAAAAGAAGCTGCGTGCTGAATATGAAGCTGAGAAGGAAAAGTGGCAATCTGAGCGCGAGGGCTCTGATTTGGTTGTTGGCGAAAATGAAATCGCTGAGATTGTGACGGCTTGGACGGGTATCCCTGTCTCAAGGCTTGCCGAAGAAGAAAGCGAGCGTCTACTCCATCTTGAGGATATTTTAAAATCTCGGATAATCGGTCAAGATGAAGCAGTCTCGGCCGTTGCACGGGCGATCCGGCGCGGAAGAATGGGGCTGAAGGACCCGCGGCGTCCGATTGGTTCGTTCATTTTCTTAGGGCCGACCGGTGTCGGTAAAACAGAGATTTCAAAGGTGCTGGCGGATGTCATGTTCGGCAGCGAAAACGCTATGATCCGCATCGATATGTCCGAATACATGGAGAGTTTTTCGACATCTAAACTGATAGGGTCGCCTCCCGGTTATGTCGGATATGACGAAGGCGGTCAGCTGACAGAAAAGATTCGCCGTCATCCTTATTCAGTCGTGCTGTTCGATGAAATCGAAAAGGCGCATCCCGATGTTTTTAACATCCTGCTTCAGATTCTTGACGACGGCATATTAACTGACGCGCAGGGACGCCGTGTTGATTTTAAAAATACTATTATAATTATGACGTCCAACGTAGGAGCCTCAAGCATAGTTGAACCAAAGCAGCTTGGCTTTGCTCCGTTGGTCAGCGCGTCATCTGAATATGACCGCATGCGCTCAACAGTGATGGATTCCCTCAAGCGCACTTTCCGTCCGGAATTCCTCAACCGTATCGATGAAATTGTCGTCTTCAACAAGCTGTCGGACGAAAATATACGCGAAATTGCTTCCCTGATGATTGGTGATGTGAAGAAACGCATATCGTCAATCGGTATTAACATTGAGTTTGACGACAGTGTACTGGATCTTGTTGCAAAGGAGGGCTTTGATCCCGTATATGGTGCTCGTCCTCTGCGCCGCGCTGTAGTTCGCCTTGTTGAGGACTCTGTTTCCGAAGCAATGCTGTCGGGCAGTATCAAGGAAGGCGATAATGTCGAAGCTACTGTAGTTGATGGTAAAATTTCATACAAAGTAAAAGAGAATAAGACAAGCTAACCTTCGCTTTGAGCTTAGCGTCAGCGGTGTGTTCCGATATATCGGAGCACACCGCTTTTTTTCTGAAAATGAACTTTAGTATCATTTCAACGGTTTTTTATATAAACTTCTTCATTTTAAAAGTTGTCTTACAACATAAAAAGTGTTATAATTATATTTCATCAATCAAATGTAATAAGATAGGGACAGCTTCATGCCGCCCCAGAACAGGTGGTAATAAAAACATATGAAAGTCGTAGTCGCTGGCGTCGGAAAAGTTGGCTATGCTATAGTATTACAGCTTTCAATGGAGAACCACGACATTACAGCCATTGACTGTTCTGCCGACGCACTAACTTATATTCAAAATGCAGCTGATGTTCTTACAATAAAGGAAAATGGGGCAAGCGTTGAAACACTCACCGAAGCAGGCGTCGGCCGGGCTGATATGTTCATCGCAGTCACGGCAGACGATGAAACAAACCTCTTTGCTTGTGTCATTGCGAAGCGTCTCGGATGCCGGCATACGCTTGCTCGTGTCCGTTCTCCCGAGCATAGCCGCAATACACGCTTTTTCTATGACCAGCTCGGTATATCGATGATATTTAACCCGGAATTCGCGGCAGCACGGGAGATATTCCGTATGCTACAGTTCCCGTCGTTTTTAAAGCGCGATTCCTTTGCCGCCGGTCTTGTCGAGCTTGTTGAGATTCATGTTAAAAGTGGAAGCCCGCTTTGTGGTGTGATGTTAAATAATTTTCAATCAATCGCCCAAGTCCGCTCGCTCGTTTGCACTGTCGAGCGTGATGGCGAAGCTATTATTCCATCCGGTTCATTTCAAATCAAAGAGGGCGATAACATAACTGTAACGGCTGGGCGGCGAGACTTCAACAAGCTGATAAAAAATCTTGGAATCGCCGCACCGCGCGTGCGCAACGTTATGATAATCGGCGGAGGCACCATCTCACGCTATCTTGCTATGCGCCTGATTGAAGCGGGCATGAGCGTTAAGATAATTGAATTAGACCATGAGCGATGCCTTGAGCTTTCGGAATCTTTACCGGAAGCTATGATTATCGAGGGCGATGGCACGATGCAGGATCTATTGATTGAGGAAGGTATCAGCTCAACGGATGCTGTTGTTGCACTAACCGGAATTGATGAAGAGAATCTGCTCGTTTCTATGTATGCAAAGCATATTGGTGTGCCAAAGACAATCACGAAAATCAACAGAATTGAATATGAAGATGTCCTGCGCGCAAGTGGCATTGATAGCCTTATAAGCCCGAAGATGCTTTCAGCTACCGAAATTGTCAGATACGCACGCGACATGGAACATTCAAGGGCAGATTCTATCATCACGCTGCGGCGTATTGCCGGAGGTAATGTTGAAGCACTTGAATTTATCGCAACAGAGGAAACGAGACATCTTGATGTGCCTCTAACAAATATCAAGCTCAAGAAAAACACTCTTGTCGCCTGCATACACCGCGGCAATCAGATTATAATTCCGACAGGTTCTGATTCGATTCATATTGGTGACACAGTCGTGACAATATCAAAATCAAGCGATGCTGTTACTAATATAAACGACATTTTTGACGACAAACATTAATTTAAAAGAAATAAAATATCATGAATACATCTGCTTTGCTTTTTTATATCGGGCGCATTTTAATTGTTGAAGCATTAGCTATGTTACCTTCAATGGCTATATCACTACTAACCGGGGAGGTTACGAGTTGGCGAGCTTTTGTCATTACAATCGCCACTCTTGCGGTGATAGGTCTTGCAATTTCGTTGCCTGTCAGCAAAAAGAGCCGCGAGCTACATTCCCGTGAGGGTATTGCCATAGTCGCGATATCATGGATACTCTTATCAGTATTCGGCGCTATGCCATTCTTTCTTTCAAAAGAAATTCCGTCTTTTGTAAGCGCTTTTTTTGAGTGTGTGTCGGGTTTAACAACGACCGGCGCTACGATACTGACGGATGTTGAGTCATTGTCACGCGGTATGCTTTTCTGGCGCAGTTTTACGCACTGGATCGGCGGGATGGGCGTGCTTGTTTTTACACTTGCTATCATGCCGGAAGCCTATAAAAGTACGCGCACCACGCATACAGGCGGCGGTGATTTGCTCCATTTAGTTCAAGCAGAAACACCTGGCCCAATCGTCGGGAAGCTCGTTCCAAAGACAGCGCATACTGCAGCTATTTTATATATTATTTATGTTAGCCTTACGCTTCTACAAGTTATATTCCTGCTGCTTGGCGGAATGCCTGCCTTCGACGCTGTTACGGTCAGCCTTGGAACCGCAGGAACAGGCGGCTTTGCCGTCAGAAACGCGGGAATTGCGGCGTACAGCACATATTGTCAAGTTGTTATAGCCATTTTTATGGCGCTTTTCGGCGTCAATTTCAACGTTTACTTTTTAATGCTGACCGGTAACATACGCCGCGCACTCAAGAGTGAAGAAATGAGAACCTATTTCGGTATAATGCTTGCCGCTACGGCTGTTATCTCGATTAATGTCATCTCATATTTTAAAAACATCTGGCAAGCTATCCACCACAGCTTCTTTACTGTGTCGAGCATTATAACTACGACGGGTTTTGCAACAGTTGATTTTAATACTTGGCCGCAGCTTTCGCACTATATACTTTTAATTCTAATGGTAATTGGCGGGTCATCCGGTTCGACAGCTGGCGGTATAAAAGTGATTCGTTCAATGATTGTTGCAAAGGGCGCTATGCAAAGCTTCCGCAGCATGCTGCACAACCGCCGTGTGAAGGTAATAACAATAGACGGCAAAGCTATCGACGAGGGCGTTGTATCAAAGGTAAATGTTTATCTGAATATATATGTGGTTATTTCCGCAATTTCGCTCTTAATACTGTCGCTTGACGCAATTAGTTTTAAAGAGTCTTTTTCATCAGTTATAGCATGTATAAACAATGTCGGCCCGGGATTCGGCAGGATGGGGGCGGTTGGTAATTACTCAACGCTATCAAATATATCTAAGCTCACCTTGAGCGTCGATATGCTGCTTGGACGTCTTGAAATCTACCCGATTATAATGCTCTTTATGCCGTCTATGTGGCGCAAAACGGGTTGATTGTTTTGTTCTTATCATCTTCTAATCATCTAAAAAGCCCTCCGCAAAATGGGCGGGGGCTTTTTTTATCAGGTTTCACATATGTATATGGCAGCTCGAGAGTCCCCGGGCTAAAAATCAAAGTTATTTCCCTTCCCCCACACCAGTATTCCCCATTACAGTTAAGCCATCCGAGCTTTCACCTTCCATTATTGGCACAAGATCCACCTTTAGTATTGACGTTATGCCGGAAAAAACCTGTGCGCCATGAACCGATGCAGGGTAATATCCATCCTTTGTGACTTCGATATTGTAAAGCGAATATGGATTTTTGCCTGTGGGGGTGTCACTTGGAGTCAATGAAAGAGTTCGAGGTGGTGCCGGCACCTCAACTCTCGGTATTTTACCACTTTCATCTGTCGTAAGGGTCGCACAAACAGATGAATACTCAGAAATAGCAATTCTGATTGTTACAAGCGCGTTCTCAACTGTCAAGCCACCGCCCGCTGTGGTCACATAAACTCTTATATAACCCGTTTCGGTAAAGGGCTCAATCGGATTTTCAGGAAAACTGACTGCCCCGTCCAAAAAACACACAACCTTTCCGCATTTTTTAGTATTAATATATTCAGAGGCGGGGGTGGTTGTGATTGTCGCTGGAATTATTAGGATAATTACACGAAAAAGCACGTCATAAAAGTAGCGTCTATTAAAACAGATTTTATTGTGTTTAATGAGAACAGCGTGACATAAAGTCACGCTGTTTTCTAATGCGTGATTGATCATTTCTCCGATAATGCTTTCGAGCAAAAAAACAATACAAGCAAAACTAATTTTTATATTCTATAACCTTTGTTCGCTACTCTTACCGGGTGCGTAGAAATGTCCCTTTTTCACAAGATCATTCAGCGCTTAAATCTGCTATTCTACAAATTTTCTTTAAAATATTGAAAAAGCCACAGAATTGATTATAATTTTACAATAAAGGCATGATATGTGTAAAATAGAAAGATAGTTGACTCTCTATTAATAAATTTAGTCAAGTAATAGGCAAATATTACTCCAGTTTTGTTTTAGGCATTAAGTTTGGAGAAATAAGAACGACTGTTGCGAAAATGTTGATTTAGACGTGGCCAAGTAAAATGTGTTGTCTGTCTCTGGGAACGATTTGCAATTATAAAGTGGACAGACGACAACCAAGGCAGTGTAAGGAAAGCCTCAAAAAGCAGATCCTCGAACGGTTATCATTCCGATTTACTTTAAGGAGCCTATTGTTAATGATAAGGGATACCGTGTTGATTTACTAATCAATGTAATTGAGCGAATGTATGAAGCAATGCTTGTTTCCGCAAGAAGAAAGTAACTTTATGAACATCATTATTCACCGTGGACAAAATCAAATAGGCGGCTCAATCATTGAAATCGCTTCCAAGACAACAAAAATCATACTTGATGCTGGATCAGAATTGGACGAAGAAATCCCTGTTGCGCCGCAAATAGAAGGCTTGTTTTTCGGACAAGCGTCTTATGATGCCGTGTTCATCTCTCACTATCATGGCGATCATTTAGGTTTATGTGATCAAGTATTGCCCGAAATCCCGATTTATATTGGGAAAAGGGCGGCGGATGTGACTAATGCAGCTAAAAGATATTTGAATAAACCAGAATATCATTTTACCGCCCATTATGAGTCGGGAAAAACAATTTCCATCGGAGATTTTCAAATTACGCCATATCAATGTTACCATTCTGCATTTGATGCGTATATGTTTCATATAGCTTGCGGTGATAAAGCACTGATTTATTCCGGGGATTTTCGTTCAAATGGTAGGAAGAGCTTTTCGCATTTACTTCATAGGCTACCTCAAGCGGACGTGTTAATTATAGAGGGAACGACACTTTCGAGAGCCCCTGTTCCTCCTAAAACAGAAACGGATTTAGAGCAATTAGCATATGAGGAAATCTCTCAAATTAGCGCACCTGTATTCATTCTACAAGCTGCCACTAATATTGATCGCATTGTTACCATATTCAAGGCAGCGCGCAGAAGCAACCGCGTTTTATTACAGGATTTGTATATGGCTGAGGTTGCCTCTGCAGCCGGAGAAAACATTCCCAATCCTGTGACTTTTTCCGGTGTGCGCGTTTTTATCACAAACGGTTGTAATGAACGGTATGAACTTCTGGATAGCAAATACAAAAAATCAAAAATAGGAAGGGCGGGTATCGCGAAACAGCGCTTTGTCATGTGTGTTCGCCCGTCTATGAAAGTTCTCTGGAAAAGCTATCGGAAGAAATATCGTTTAATGGCGGTATTCTGTTCTACTCAATGTGGAATGGATATAAAGAGAAGGAAGATGTTGCAAAGTTTCTTCAGTTCATGCAAGACAAAGGCGTTCGTATCGTTGATTTACATATAAGCGGACATGCTGACGAAGAAACGATAAGGGCATTAATCAGTGATGTAAAGCCAAGATATATTATTCCCGTACACACAGAAAATGTTGATTGGTTTAAAAAGTGCGGTAACTTCACTGTTATCTACGACAAAGAGTTTTCTCTTTAAAATACTTTCTTGACTAAATAAAAGCTACAGGAGAAAGTCTGAAATTGTAAGATTTATTCTTTGCAAGTATCGACCATCAAGAGAATAGTATTTATCATCCCACCATATTTAAAGGGCAAAGCCACTTTTTTAAGCGTTGCCCTCTTTATTGAGATAAACAGAAAGAACACCGTTCGTAAATAGCTATGTCGTGGGTAGCGCGTTCGTTTTTATCTTGATAATCTATGTTGTTTTGCTATTTGATTTTTGTAAAACACAAGGGTATGCACCCATCAGGGTACATACTCTTGTTGTCCGCACTCGTTGCATAGCAACAGCCACAATTCTTATTTTGGATATTTATATTATAAATGAATAGCCACCTGAAGGCCGAGCTTTAATTAATGATGATATTGCAGATTTTATGATATTTGATAGTTTAGGCAGTCGTAAAGATAGGTATCGCACTTTTGCCGAGATTGAGAACACGTAAGCCTGAGCGGACAGCATAACGTACAGTATAACCTGTTCCACCACTTGCGGAGTTCATATAAGCTACACAGATACCGCATCCGTCGACAAGCGCACGGTCGCGCAATAGCATGTTTTGACGCGAATATTCGGTCGCTGTGTACACGACCTCGTCCGCGCTTTCGCGTATGCGCTCATAAATGCGTTCATCGGCTCGGCTCCAGCCATGCGTCTGGTCAATACATGGTAATATTAAAATCAATCTTATATCGGAGTGCTCACGCTTGCTGCGTATAACGGCAAGAGCTGCCAAGCTGTCAAATCCAAGTGCGCCGCCACAGCGGAAGTGCCTAACACCTTCCTTGTATAAAGTGTCAATAATAGAACTAAGACGTTTGTTAAGCTCCTCTACCTGCGAAGGCTGTATCCGCCTATGCCCGGTAAAACAACATGTTTGCTCAGGTGGGGTAATGTTGCATAAGTTCATGTCAGATAACCTCAGTTGACATTGCTTTTAAGTGAAATATATAAGTGTCAGTTTTTATAAAGAGTGCGTAAAAGGGCAATTTCAGCGGCATATCCAGCGAGATCGTTTGGTGTTTCAAGGCAAAACGGCAGCGAGCGAAGATGTGGGTGGTTTATTACGCGTTCAATCGCTTGTATACCAATTTCGCCATTCCCGATAATTTCATGGCGGTCCTTATGAGAGCCAAACGGATTTTTACTGTCATTTAGGTGAACAGCGCGCAGGCGTTTTAATCCAATGACAAGGTCGAAACGTTCAAGAATGCCATCGAGATCGTTTATTACATCGTAACCGGCATCATTAATGTGGCACGTGTCAAGACATACGCCGATTTTTCCTTTGATCGATGTATTTTCAGCTTCAGCAACATCGATAATATCTCTTATTTCTTCAAAAGAGTGGCCGATTTCGGTGCCCTTTCCTGCCATTGTCTCAATTAAGACAACTGTCTTTTGCTCAGCTGTCATTATCGAAGCAAGGCACAAAGCTGTCTGTTTGATTCCTACATCGACACCCTGTCCTGTATGTGAACCGGGATGGAAATTATACAGCGTTCCCGGGAAATGCTCAAGGCGCTCAATATCCTCGCGCATTATATCAATTGTGAAGCGCCGCACATCTTCCTTTGCCGAGCAGGGGTTCATTGTATAGGGTGCGTGGGCTATTATATGACTACACGGTATCCCGTTCTCAGATAATAGATTGAAGGCGTTTTTAATATCATCTTCATCAAGTGCGCGCACCCCGTAACCGCGCGGATTTCTCGTGAAATACTGTATCGCATTGGCACCGATGCTTATTGCATCTCGCACCATGGCAGTATATCCATCCGAGATTGACATATGTGCTCCGATTATTAGCCCGGCGGCTTTTTCTTTCATATAATTCTTAAACCTTTTATGGTTATTTTTGTTAATATGCGAACCTATGATCTTTTTTATTATAATTATGTGAACTCTATTTGTCAAGCATTAAGTGTGAAGTATGTCTTTTCAGCTTATTATTTTTCTTATTTTATATTAAATAATACAAAATAACGGAGTACGAAAAATACGAACATTTGTTCTGTTTTATATTGACAATATCTAAATTTTATGGTATAATTAGGCACATAAAATAAACGCGCTTTTATTTTGGCGCGTTTTATTTCTCACATAAAACGAACATTTGTTTGGGGGTTAGCCATGTGTGACGTTTGCGGTTATGGGTTTAGTCATATGGAAGGATGCCCGCTCAATGCTGGCGACGCAGGATGCGCAGATGAATACTTCTGTGATTCAGGGTGCGGAAGCGAGCTTGTATGTGGCTCGTGCGGAAGCTGTATTTACCCTGACGATACGTACATATACGGGCTGCGTCACGGTGTCGGGCAGATAATATGCGAGATGTGCATTGAAAAGCTTTCGATGGCGGAATTTCTTGATATATGCGGACTTGGCTCAGTCTCCGAAGCGCTTTCTGAGATTACAGACAAAATTATGAAGGCTGGTGAGTCGTATTAGCGAAAAAAGGACAACATATAATATCAAAAACGAGCTTTCGCAGTACCGTCACATAAAATACGAACTCCAGCTTCTGCGCTCGCAGCTTCGCGAGCTTGCAGCGCTTCGTGAAGCGGCTGCAGCACTCAAAGAAAAAGAATATTCGGAGTCTGATACTGTTGACTTTGATGTGAGAATATCAAAGCTTGAGACAAGTATAAAGACTCGGATGGACGAGCTTCTCTCAAAGTATGAAAGAATTGAACACTATATTGAAGCGATCGATATACCTTTTATACGGTCAGCGATGAAACATCGGTTTTTATACGGGAAGACCTGGCAGCAAACAGCATTTGCTCTCGGCGAGTATGACGAGCAATACGCCCGTAAGCGATGTGAAAGATACATGAAGCTAAACGGGCAGCTATAAGGGAAAGGTGCGTTTTTAAAAGCTATGTTTTATGATGGCGCAAGCGCATGAAAGGTCGATTACAGGATGACGGTTTTTACCGCTTTGGCGTGGTAATATTTGCTTCGGTAGGAGGTACTATACACCTCAATAAAAATAACGCAGAGCGGTTTGTATATGAAAAGGAAGTTGACTGAAAAACAAAGGAAGTTTTGTGAATATTATAGAAGCTGCAAGAATGTAAACGAAGCGGCGCGCCTTGCCGGTTACAAAGCCGGAAGTCGGGCTTCTCTTCTCAAAAGCAAAGCTGTCAGGGAAGAGCTTGGCTTGTCGGATTATGATTTTGACAATGATTCAGGTATTGCAGGGTGTGATGAGGTTCTTCGGATGCTGACGTCTGTCATGCGAGGATGTGTGCGCGAGCCTGTTGTCGTTGTTGAGCAGCTTACAGGTGCATCCGGTAAAACCGAGCGTGCTGCTCGTGTAATCGAGAAAAGCGCGTCGGTAAAAGAGCGGATGTCAGCGGCAGAAATGTTAGCCCGTCGTTATGGCATTTTCAATGGCGACGGCGGCATGAGGCAAACTGTAATCGTCGGTGAGGAGAAGCTCCTCTTTGACGAGGAGGATAATACGAGCGCGGGTAACGATGCTTTGGCGTAAGGTTGATATTTCGCAAGCGGTAGGGGGCGGATATGCTGACTTTTGGCGTTTTCGCGGGCGGTACCGTGTTGTCAAAGGCTCACGCGCATCGAAAAAGTCAAAGACGGCGGCTCTCTGGTATATTAACGGGCTGCGGAAGTATCCGCTTGCCAATCTGCTCGTTGTGCGAAGGACTTACGCGTCGCTTGAGCGTTCCTGTTACACGGAGTTGAAATGGGCGGCGCGTCGCCTTGGCGTCGAGAGGGAGTTTGAGTTTCGCACCTCTCCGCTTGAGATAACGCGACGGCGGACAGGGCAAAAAATTATCTTCAAAGGGCTTGACGATCCGATGAAGCTGACGTCAATTGCTGTCGAGTACGGCGCTTTATGTTGGCTTTGGATTGAGGAAGCGTTTGAGATAACGAATGAAGATGATTTTAACACACTCGATGAGCTTATACGCGGTTCTGTGCCTGATGGTTATTTTAAGCAAATCACGCTGACGTTTAATCCGTGGAATGAAAATCACTGGTTAAAGCGCCGGTTCTTTGACGCACCTCCGTCGCCCGATATTCTTGCTGTTACGAAAAACTATATGTGCAACGAATTTCTTGACGAGGCTGACCGGCGAATGTTCGAGACAATGAAAAAGGAGCGTCCGGCTCGTTATCGCGTTGCCGGGCTTGGCGAGTGGGGGCACGAGAGCGGTCTTGTTTATGAAAACTACGAGATAAGGGAGTTTTCGCCCACCGATATTCTTCGGCGTCCCGGTACAAAGGCGATATTCGGGCTTGATTTTGGTTATACGAACGATCCGAGCGCTCTTTTCTGCGGTATTTTTGACCCTGCCACACGTGAAATATATGTATTCGACGAGATATACGAGCGTTCGCTGACAAACGATCGGCTCGCACGCCTCATAATTGAGCGGGGATATAAAAAGGAGCGGATTTGTGCCGACGCTGCGGAGCCAAAGTCGATATCTGAGCTGCGTGAGCTTGGGCTTTACCGGATTGTTCCGTCGCGAAAGGGACGGGACAGTCTTCTTTCAGGTATAGATCTTGTCAGACGAAATAAAATTATCATTCATCCGTGCTGCCGCGCTTTCGCCGAAGAAATACGTAGTTATGTCTGGGCAACGGATGCATCAGGGAAGGCTGTCAACCGTCCGGTTGGCAAGTGCGATCATTTGATGGATGCAATGAGATATGCAGTTGAGGATGCAGCGGCGGGTGCTGTTTTCAGCTTTTAAAACTATTTGTTCCGTTATACTGTTGTGACTGCAGCGGGAAAATCTGGACGATATTTACTTTTTTTCAGTGTTACAATTCAAGTGTTGTCAGGGTTTGATTAGGCTTTTTTATATAGGCTGCTTAATGTTATGCGCAGTGTTTTTGTTTTGTGTTGATACAGACGATAACACGGTCAGGAGTTTTTTTGATGATGATAAAAGAAATGAGAGTGAATGGCGGGCGGGGCTGTTATCTTGACATGATTGAAGCGGAGCTGGCGCGATTCCTTTCCTCCCGTCGCCGAGAGGAGATGATAACGGCTAAGCGTTATTATGCAGGAGAACACGATGTGCTGCGCCGCCATAAAACGGCTATTGGCGCTGATGGCAAGCCTGAGGTGCTTGATAACGTCGCTTGCAGCAGAATAGCTGTCGGGCAATATGCGCGGCTTGTCGATCAAAAGATAAATTATTCGCTTGGTAAACCGTTTTCAATTGATTGTGATAATAAGCGTTTTGCATCTCTTCTTGCCAGTTTTTTCGAGCATACAGCAAAAAAAATATGGCGGGATACGGCAACTGACGCTGTCAACTGTGGCGTTGCATGGCTTCATCCTTATATAGACAAGAGTGGAATGCTTACTCTGCGGCGATTTGATCCGACAATGTGTCTGCCGCTTTGGAGCGATGCTGCTCACACGCGGCTTGATGCTTTTATACGGCTGTGTACACGTGAGGTTTACAGCAACCGACGCCGTTCGGTTGAAGAGAGCGTTTTTGTTTATACAAAAAGCGGGATTGAGGAGTACGCATATTCAAATGGGCGGCTGCGCCCTGTTTCACGAGTCGGGTATCATTTTTGTGACAGCAATGGTAAGGGCTATCTCTGGGACAGAGTCCCGATAATCCCCGTTAAATATAACAGCAGCGAGGTTCCGCTTATCAGGCGGGCAAAGAACTTGCAGGATGCTCTTGATATTTTGGTGTCTGATTTTGCTGACAACATGCAGGAGAACAGCCGGAGTACAGTTCTTGTGTTAAAAAATTACGATGGTGAGGACCTTGGTGAATTTCGCCGCAATCTTGCGGCGTATGGAGCTGTCAAGGTGCGCTCTGACGCCGGAGGCGATGGCGGCGTCGAAAGCTTGGCTGTTGAGGTAAAGGCTGAAAATTACGAAGCGCTAAAGAAAATGTTAATGCAGGCACTGACGGAGTGCTGCCGGGGTTTTGACTCTCACGACGGACGTCTTTCAAACAATCCGAATCAAATGAATGTTCTTGCGATTTATTCGGACATCGACCTTGACGCAAATGGCTTTGAATCGGAGCTTCAGTGCGCTTTCGAGTCGTGGTTTGGTTACATTCGTTCTTATTTATACTATACCGGGGCGGGCGATTTCAGAGGGGTTGCTGCAAAGGTTGTGCTAAACCGCGATCTTCTTATAAACGAGTCTGAAATTATAAATTCGCTTAAAAATTCGGAGGGTATTTTATCTCGACGAACTCTCATCGCGCAGCATCCGTATGTCGACGATATCGAAGGCGAGCTTGCGCGGCTTGAATTAAATTAACGAAGGCATACGAGATGTCAGGGGAGGTTTTATATGGACAAAAGTTTTCTCATGCCACTCGGTATTGGCGACGATGTGGCTGATGCAATCTTAGCTGAGGTAGAGCGCTCTACAAAAGCTGCGGTTGACGAGGCAACATCGCTCATAAAGGCGGAATTTGAAGAAAAGCTACGGGCATCTTCTGAGAAAGCGCAGCGTGCGCTTTTAGAGCAGAAGCTCAATTTCGCTATTGAGCGGGAGCTTTCAAAAGCAGGTGCGCGCAACATTAAAGCGGCGAAAGCTGTACTCAATTATACATATGATGGCGGCGACTTTGAGGGCACGCCGGCGGGCCTTACCGAGGCTGTTCGCTCTCTTGCGGAAGCGGAGCCGTATCTTTTCGGCTCTGATTATGCTTACAGCGGGCGTAAGGCTCTATCTTTTGTCGGAATTGCACCTGCTGAGGAATCGGATGACGATTTTATGGCATCTGACCTGACATACAGCGAATATTTGCGCCTTTATGGCAAAAGCTGATGTTTTTATTTTTATAACGAGCTTGAATACCTATTTAAAATAAAATTGGAGGACTTTTAAATGGCAAACTTTGACTATAAAAAGTTTGACTCTGAAGCATTTGGCTCTTTTGTTGCACGTGTACCGAGCATCAAAATTGACGAGTTGAAAGCACGCCGCGCGTTTATCGGGAATCCGGAGATTCGTTCCATATTCCGAGGTGCCGCTAATGCAGCATACGCAAAAATTCCGCTTTACGGTGCTATTACGGGAGCTGCGCAAAACTACGACGGTATAACTGACATTATACCGGTAAATACGCCTTCATATGAGTTTGGTGCGAACGTCATTGGGCGGGCAAAAGCATGGACGGAGCGTGATTTTACCGCTGACCTGACAGGCGATGATTATATGGACATTGTCGCCCGTCAAATCGCCGAATACTGGGAAACAGTCGATGAAGCTACGCTCATTGCCATTTTAGGCGGTATCTTTTCGCTTCGCGAGCTTGATGACGGTGAGGAAGAGGGTGACGACAACAAACGTGTGGCGAAAAGTAATTTCATCGATACTCACACGCTTGATATAAGCGATAAGACAGGCGAGGCCGCCCTTGTTGGCGCAACGACGCTTAATACTGCGATTCAGAAGGCATGCGGGGCTAATAAGGGTAAGTTTACGGTTGCTCTCCTCCACTCTGTTATCGCGACGAACCTTGAAAACCTTCAGCTTTTAAATTATATGACATACGTAGACTCAAAGGGTATCACACGTGATCTTTCAATCGGATCATGGAACGGACGCTCCGTCATTGTCAGTGACGCGCTTCCTACTAAAACGGTGCTGGATAAGGGAACCATATACACCTCATATATTCTTGGAGAAGGCGCTTTCTTCTATGAGAATATCGGTGCAAAGGTGCCGTATGAGATGTATCGCGACCCGAGCAGCAACGGAGGATCCGACATTCTTTATTCTCGCCAGCGCAAGGTCATTCATCCGTTTGGCTTTGATTACATCAAAAAGGAGCAGGCTTCGCTGTCGCCTGAGGATACTGACCTCGCAAACCCCGCCAACTGGGAGCTTGTTTTTGACTCCGAGGAAAATCCTATCGATGTGTCGCTTATTCCGATTGCAAGAATAATCTCATTAGGTTGTTAAGATTGATGCGATGATTAACATTTTCGATAGTATTGCCGAAGGGGCATCGTCTCGTCTTGCGGCAATAGGTCTTACGGTAAAACCCGAGGACACGGAGCTTTTGTCGTTTGTCACAAAAGCTGCTGTTTCGGAGCTTTGCACAATAACGGGTTACGACACCCTTCCATCTGAGTTAATGGACGCGGCTGCCGACATTGTCTGTGCTGATTTTGCGCTCACCGTCATGGCTCGTGACGGCACGGACGGAGCGGAGGTCTCTTCCAGGCGCGACGGTTCTTTGTCGGTGTCATATACAAAGGGAACAAGCAGCGCGGAGCGTCTTCGTGCGGAGCTAAAAAAGATGAGAGAACGCGGCTTATCAGTAGCGGGGGCAAAACGCAGGCTTGTCTGGTAGGTAATGAAGGTATGTGTTGTAGATGTTCACAAATGGCCTTCTACAAGCTAAATAACTGACTTCTATGTTTTATTTGTTGCTGCAATACTCTATTTTTTAAAAGAGGCTTAAAACTATGACCGATATTTTTGCATCGGCTGTTGGCGCGGCGCTCGGGGCTTCGTTCCCCGGCGTCGCCATCACGGTAGGGCGCCCTCCTGCTGACGCCACAGCTCCCTCCTTATTCTTTACTGTAGACCGCTTTTATTCTTCCGGAGGTGACCCTAAGGTTGCCGTTAAAATTCGGTATTTCACCGCCGGAGCACCGTCGGCAGTTCATGACGGCTCAGCTCTTCTCAACGCGGTAAGGGAGCTATCACCGGGGGATGATAAGGTCGTCGCCGAAAGTTACGAATGTAAGGCATATGATAGGTATTCGGAGCTTACGGTCGTTTATTCCGGTGAGATGGCTGCTACAATCCCGCCGCCGGCATACGGAAGCGTGCCTATGAAGTCAATAGAAATTAATGTTTCATTTATTTAAGTTTTTCTTTGTTTTATATACGAATATAACGGCGGAGGGGATAGGGCTGTGAAAAATATATATGCGTCAAGCGGTGTCACCGCTTATAACGGGTGCGGCGCTGTGCCACCCGGTGGTGGGCGCGGTACTGTCGGTATTGTATATAATGCTGGCTGGGGCGCACCCGGCGAGGTTTCTCTTTATTCCCGCAGCAGCTTCATACCGGGGCGATATATTAAAGAAGCTTTCGCGTGCGACATAGACGACCCATCACTTGACGGCATACGTGATGTTCTTGCAAACGCATCATCCGTAGCTGTTTTTCGCCCATCTGGTGGTTCTGTTGCATCGTGCTCTTTCGGACAAGCCCGTTATCCCGGTGCGAGAGGGAATTCAATCAGGCTTGTTGTTTATTTACAGGATGACGGTTCATACCGTGTTGTTACATATCTTTGCAGTGAAGCTGTTGACAGTCAGGTCGTCATCAGTGCTGCCGAGCTGAAAGACAATGCTTTTGTTATATTCAATCGCGACGCTGTGATTTTTGAGACGGCGGGGCTTCCCTTGACGGGAGGTGCCGATGCAACGCCTGACGAATTTGATTTTGCCACCGGTATTGAAGCTCTTCTTGCTCATCCAATAAATATTGATATCTTAGCGTGTGCTGATGGCGCACCTGCCCATGCTGATGCTTGTATTTCAGCTGTTCGGCGTGAGAGAGAGGCGGGGAGATGTGTAAAATGCGTACTTTTTCGCTATTTTGGAGATGGCAGCGCTTTTGTAACGTCTGTTTATAATGAAGATTCATACGGTGGCGGCGGGGTTGTTTACTATACAGCCGGACTTTGCGCCAGCTCATATCCGTGGGAAACGCTTGCGGGTAAAAGTTATGCCGGAAGCTTCGGTATAATGGCTGATTTTTCTGATGAAGAGTGCTCCCAGCTTGCGGAGGAGGGGCAGATTGTTTATCAAAATCACAAAAAGGCTGAATTATACCCTCGTATCTTTCGTGATATAAACACATCGGCTTCAAAATCTGATTGTATGCTCTCCGACAACTCCTGTATTCGCCTGTATGATTATATAGTTTCAAATATACGCACGATTTTTAATGATAAATATGCAGATGTTGTCTATGATGACGCAGCGGGGTGCTCTACACTTGCGGATGAGATAAGATCGTTTCTTTCTCTGCTATCACATAAGTACGGTGCGGTACGAAGTGATACTATTTCCGCCGATGTGACAACAGACGGGGAAGGCGCTATCACCGCTTCGCTCGCCGTATCGCCACTTTTGCGCCCATATGACGTCAGTATAACAATTTTTATGGCTTAACCGGCGCGCCATCACAAAATCGGGGGTTACGTCTTATGTATAAGCTTTTTATCAACGGTCGTCTTATGCCCATTTTTCCGGACGAGACTGTTATAACTCGTGGCGACTGCACTACTATTGCAAGGCTTGCCGATGGTTATGACAGAGCCATTTTTTCGCCGCCGGCGCCAGATGAAATCGAGTTTTCGCTTGATTTTCCTGCGACCAACACGGAATTTGCTACATGGGAGGGTGGATTTATACGTCCGGGTGAGTTTTATGACGAGCTTACATCGCTTTCCCAGTGGCCGTTCCGTGTAATCGCAATAGCGGCAGGAGATGATGGTTCACTTTTCGATTCATATAGCTTCAATGCGACATTAAAGCGCGCCACACTCAAGCGTAACAATGATGGCAGCGTCACGGCAGCGCTGAAGCTCAAGCGTTATCCCGGCGGGGCGGAGATATTATGATTATGTCGGTCACAAACACACGTGGCGAGATTATCCTCCCGTCAGGTGTTATCACACCGCACGATAATGTTCGATTTGTAACGGAACAGGGCAGTGCCGGCACGCTTTATTTTACCGCTGACGAGCATATTAAAACGGGTGAGAACGTTACATTCCGTTATGGAGGTACCGACGTATTTAAAGGTGTTGTATTTAAATATGAATACGGGCATGAAAAGCTCTACAAATACACGGCATATGACATGCTGCGGTATTTTGAAAATAAAGATACTGTTGAATACGTTGGAATGACGGCATCCAAGCTTCTGCTAAGGATCGCCAAGCAATATGGCTTTACCACAGGTGAAATCGAAGATACTAAATACCGCATTGCGGCGCGTCTTGAGGATGGCGTCTCGCTTTACAAAATTATTGATTACGCATTGACACTTACCTCCGGCGCCGGTTTTGGTGAGTTTGTTTACTACGATGATTGTGGCAGGCTTTGCCTTAAACGCATGACGTCTCTTCGCTGTGGCACAGTCATGACACCATCTGTATGTACTGATTTTTCAATTACCGTTTCCATAGATAAGAACTATTACAACAAAGTTAAGCTTGTTCAGACAAGCGGGACCGGCAGGCATTTTTTCATTCGTGAAGATATGGAGCGTATCGCCCGGGACGGTGTGCTTCAATATTATGGGAGATTAAGCCCGCAGGAAAATGGAACATCTGTTGCTATTAACCTTCTCAATTCACTGTCAACGCCTAAACGGAGCATTGTTTGCACATGCACTAAAGGTGACCTGACGGCTCGGGCCGGCGCTGTTGTGACCGCTGATTTTGGCGATGGAGCTGCTGATTATTTTTGTGAGCGCGCCGAACACATTTTTGGTAGCTCTTATACGATGAAGCTTAATCTTTCGGCGCTCTGATAAATAAAACTAACTATATTGAATAAAACGAGGTTCTAAAGCATGAGTATTAAGTATGCGGGGACTGCTCATGATGGCGGTGTCACCGCTGACATTATATGTGGTGTCGTAACATCGACATCTCCACTATCTGTGAAGATTGATAATAATGTTACGCTCACCGGCTCGGCGCTGATAACACCCGCATCGATTTACAGCCGAACATTTAATGTGAACATTGGCGGGACATCGTATACCGGAACTGTCTCATCCGAGCTTGCTAAAGGCAGCTATGTCATGATGGTTAGAGCTGAGGGCGGACAATGCTATGCCATTATTGACATCATTAAATAAGGGGGCGTTATGTCAAAATTTTATGGTAAGTACTCATCGTCTAAAACATATGCACTCCATAAAGACGGCTGCGGTTATTCGATAAACGGGTTTGTCGAGGGGAAAGACGCTGTTCGCCAGGATTTATTTTTACTTGTCTCCACCGAACGAAGCATATACAGCGATATATATAGCGGCTTTTTTGGTGTGGATCGCCGTGATCTTATAGGTCGGGATTATCATTATGCTGCCGTTGAGCTCTCCGAGAGGATAAAAGATGCTCTTTTTATGCGATACGGAGAAGCTTTCAAATCAGCTGTTTTTAAAAACGAAAGATATAGTGGTAAGGCTCTGGCTGTTGTGTACGTCGATATTTGTTACTGAGGGCTGGTGATTATATGTTTGAGGGAAAAACGTTTGACGCAATTTTATCTGACATGCTTTCGGCAGCGCCCGATGGAATAGACACAAGCGTGGGGTCTATTTTCTATGACGCAGTCGTACCGGTAGCCGCAGAGCTTGATAAGCTTTATAAGGCATGTTCTAAAGTGGCATCCGAAATGTTCTCCGATACAGCATCACGCGAGTATTTAATCCGGCACGGTGCTGAATATGGCATAAGACCAAAGGAGGCAACGCGCACAGTTTTAAGGGGAAGATTTGATTCATATTTACCAGAAGGAAGTAAGTTCACCCTACGTGACTATGTTTACACATTAGGTAAGTTTATTTCAGATAGTAGTCACGTAATAGAATATGAGGTAATATGTGATACACCCGGTTCTGAACCAAACGCTTTTTCGCATGGTACTTTGAGCCCGGTATCATATATTGAGGGCCTTAAATACTCAAGCGCAGGCGGAATCATCTCTCCCGGACAAGATGAAGAAAGTACAGAAGCGTTCCGTGTACGTGTGTTGCGTGCGGCATCAGGCGTCCCCTTTGGAGGTAATGCCGCTGATTATATTGAATATGTATCGGAAATAGACGGCGTCGGTGGAGTCAAGGTTTTCCCCGCTCATGCAGGTGGCGGAACGGTAAAAATTGTCGTTCAAGCAAGTGATTACGGCGTGCCCGTAACATCTCTTATTAAATCAATTAAGAATATCCTTGACCCCGCTGATAAAACAGGGCTTGGCTCTGGCGTTGCACCCATTGGCCATTCTGTTACGGTCGAGGCAGTCGATAGTTACAGCGTTATCGTCAAGACAAGCGTTACATATGCTCCCGGCTGGAACCAGTTAACAGCTTCCAAGTTAATAAGATCAGCCGTCGATAAATATGTAAATGCGCTCGCCACTAAGTGGGCTTTTGTAGATAACTGTATAATACACATAGCAGACATTGAAAGCGCTATTCTATCGACGGAATGTGTTACAGGTGTATCCGGTACAACTATTTATGACAGCGCATCTGGGTCATATGTGTCATCAAGCATAACGCTTGATAGCAACATCGTGCCAGTCTTCGAGAGCGTGACTATTATATGAATATAAAACAAAAGGATTATCTTGATTATCTGCCTCAGCTTTTTTCAAATGTACGCGAATTTCGCGCTTTAGCATATGTTATCGACAACGCCATCAGACGCGCTTACGATGATATTGCTGCGATGTGTGACGCTCCATTCATTAAATACGCAGAGGAGCGCTGGCTCGCCCGTCATGAAGATGTCCTCGGTGTTACGTCAAAACCTACAGACACAGACGCCGTAAGACGCCTGCGATTAGCGGCAAAGGGACGCTTCGGTATGCCGTATACAGAAAGTATGTTGCGTCATCGACTTGCTGAACTGTGTGGCGAGGAGAATTTTACGCTTGACGTCAATGCCGCGGCTTCTTCGCTGTCGGTTGTGATATCGGCGGGATCTGATGAGGAGTTTGAAATTATAAAAGATATGATAGTCCGGATGGTCCCGGCGAATCTTGTTGTGTCGGTTTCGCGTGAAGGATGAAAAAGCGGCAGTTAGAAAGCTAAAATACGGCATAAAAAACCCGGTGCGAAGATTTCCGCACCGGGTTTTTTATATTTATACTTAAGTTAGTTGCGCAGGCTATGTATCGGCGCCGGTATGCGTCCGCCCCGTGATATAAACCGCGCCGGCGACATGCTGTTTACTTCCATCACGGGGGCGCGGCCGAGAAGTCCGCCGAAGTTGACTTCATCACCGGATTTTTTGCCATAAACAGGGATGATGCGGACTGCTGTTGTCTTATTATTTACGACGCCGATTGATATTTCGTCGGCTATAATACCGCATATTGCGTCTTCGGGCGTATCGCCGGGTATTGCTATCATATCAAGACCGACGGAGCAAACGGCCGTCATCGCCTCAAGCTTTTCAATCGTCAGTGCTCCGCAGGCTACAGCGTCCATCATTCCGGCGTCCTCCGAAACAGGGATAAAAGCACCCGAAAGCCCGCCGACATGCGAGCTTGCCATGACGCCGCCTTTTTTGACGGCATCGTTGAGCATAGCGAGCGCTGCCGTCGTTCCGTGCGCTCCTGTCTTCTCAAGCCCCATTTCTTCAAGAATATGCGCGACAGAGTCGCCGATAGTCGGCGTCGGTGCCAGCGATAAGTCGACTATGCCAAATGAGACTCCAAGCATTTTAGACGCCTCCGCTGCCACAAGCTGACCAACACGCGTTATCTTAAATGCCGTCCTTTTTATTGTCTCGGCAAGTGTTGTCAAGTCACAGTCTCCCGCGCGGCGGATAGCTGCTGCGACAACGCCGGGGCCTGATACGCCGACGTTTATGACCCTCTCAGGTTCACCCGTCCCGTGGAAAGCTCCCGCCATAAAAGGGTTGTCCTCCGGTACATTTGCAAATACGACGAGCTTTGCGCATCCGACGGAGCCGCTGTCGCGTGTAAGATATGCTGTTTTTTTAATAACACCGCCCATTTCCGCGATGGCGTCCATATTTATGCCCGCTTTTGTTGAGGCGACATTGACAGAAGAGCACACAAGCTCCGTTTCAGAGAGAGCATCAGGTATGCTTTTTATGAGAAGTGTGGCGGCATCGATCGCTCCTTTTTGCACCATAGCGCTATAGCCGCCGATGAAGTTTATGCCAATTGCTTTTGCCGCCTTATCAAGCGTGTGTGCAATGCGCACGCAGTCGTCTGTCGTCCTCAGACCACCTGCCATATATGATATCGGCGTTACCGCCACGCGGTTGTTTATAATCGGTATGCCGTAGCGCTTTTCAAGCTCCGCTGTGACGGATGTTAGTTTTCCCGCGCTTTTCGTTATCTTATCGTAAATTTTATCGCAAAGCCTGCCGATATCGTCGCTTTGGCAATCATAGAGAGATATTCCCATTGTGACCGTACGTATGTCAAGATTTTCTTCATAAATCATGTTTACTGTCTCTTGTATTGCTTTAAAATTGAACATATTCCCTCCGGTTACTCTCTGCAATTAGATCTCATGCATCGAGTTGAATATATCCTCGTGCATAACGTGTATTTTTACTGAGCGCTCATTGCCTACACGCTCCATAGCGTCGACAAAGCTTGTAAAATCTATCGTCATACGCAATATATCGACAATCATAATCATAACAAAATACTCATCAAGTACCGACTGTGTTATATCGCTTATGTTCACGCTGTATTTAGCGCATTCCGATGCCACGCTTGCTATTATACCTATACTGTCGCGACCGACAACCGTTATGACAGCTCTCATGTTTATGTACCCCCTGCTCTCTTGCTATAATTGAAATATTATATAATTCTTTGACATTTGATTTTTTATAATATCACATATAAACACATTTTTCAAGCAATCGCTGTTATTAGCAAAACAAATTTTTAACTTGTGGGATATGCTGTTTCTCTTCGGGGATTCTTTACTGTTGTCTGTATGATTTCTCATTTTATTGCGGTAATGCGCGATATATGATATTATAAGTATATCGGGCACTAATAAAGCCGCGCTCTCATATTCCACCCCACACGACCGTAAAATGTAACGGAAGCATACGTATGTATTTTTCATTCGCACTGCTTCAATTAAATTAAAAATGCGGGGCAGAAAATGGGAATCGAATTGGAAATTAATAATAATGCTATCACAAAAGACACGTCAACACCGGGCGAGACATCGCATTTGACGCCTGCGATAAAAATAACGGATATATCATGCCACAGTCCTATCCCGGGCGACTTACCGGCGCCTGATGACATACTATCGGAGTCATCGGCACCGACACTTGTGACGGCGTCGCAAGATGATGCGCAAGCGGCAAAAAACGCTGTCAGCTCATCTGAGAATGAATCGGCAGCAGAGGTTATATCGCCGAATGAAACAGAAACAGCTAAAAATAAAATTGAAGCGGGTGTTTCAATAAAGGAACAGCCACGCCACAGCGAGGCTTTACTCGGGCTTTTGTTTTCAGCTGTTTTAATCGTAGGTGCTGCAACAGGCGCCGCTTTATCAAAAGTCGACAGTAAACTTATAGCTGATTTTGCCGCCATCGCCGGCGGGCGGCTTGATGCGTTTATTGCATCGTTTTACTCCGTAAGGTTTGACTCCATCATATCTTTCTTTCGTGCTTTGTGTATGGCAGCTTTGCCTGAAATACTGCTGATTGCTTTTATCTTTTTATCGTCGGTAACATACATGTCGCGGTATGTATGCTGTTCCCTCCTTTTCATACGCGGTGTGTCAGCCGGCTGCGCCTTATCGTATTCGGCATCGCAGGATGTAGTTCTTGCCGCATTTGCAACCGCCGCTACCGTCACGTCCGCAATGCTCGTTGCTGCGGCAACCGGCGCTGTTATGCGTGCGGACAGTTTTATTGAGGCAAAGGCACATACGCCGAAGATGAAATCACACGCCACATCACTTTATGTTCTTGCCCTGCGGTGTCTTATGTTCTGCGGCGGTGCTGCCATCGTTCACGCTGCCGCATACGCTGTTGCGTTTATTTCCACGACCAAATAACTTAATTTTTAAAGAAAATTAGATATAATAATTACATATAGCTTGCATATGCCCCGAAAGGACGTTTAAATTAATGGGTGACGAAAGAAAAAAACGAACAAATCGCAGTAGTAACAATGATAACGAGAAAAAACGGCGCTTTAGCTTCTTTGGTTTCGGCCGTAAAGACGGGCCGGGCGTCGACCCCAATGAAGAGCCTATACTTAAAAACCCGAACTTTGGGAATTTCTTCGTATTTTACTTCCGAAAGTTCCGTGAGCTTCTTTCAATAAACTTACTTCTTGTGTTCGGCAACTTCCCTATCTTCTTTTTCTTATTCTCACGTGCCGGATACTTTGGTATTAAATCAACAATGCCAGATGAGTGGTTGTTCGCACCACTATTTGGTGCTTATCAAATTAATCCCTCGCCCGTAATATCCGCTCTTTATGGCATATACGGCAAGCAAATTCCGATTGTGGTAAACACTGTCGGAACACTCGTCCTTCACTACCTGACGTACCTTGTTATCTTTACATTCGGACCGGTCAATGTCGGGATAACGTACCTTTTGCGCAATATGCTTCGCGGTGAGCCTGTATTCTTCATGAGTGATTTCTTCCAGACAATTAAGAAGAACCTCAAACAGGCGATCTCGCTCGGAATAATAGATATCCTCGGTCTTTTCCTTCTTATATACGACGTCATCTTCTTCTGGAATAGTCTTAATTCCGTAATGATGTATATTTTCTTCTATTTAAGTCTTTTAATGCTTGTCGTATTCATCTTCATGCGCTTTTATGCGTACCTCATGTTAGTTACATTTGACCTTAAGATAAAGAAAATCATAAAGAACTCCCTTATTTTCGCTATCCTCGGTATCAAGCGGAATATCGTTGCCTTAGTTGGTTATATTTTCGTCTTTGCCTTCAATTACTGCGCCCTGGCAATATATTTCCCAATAGGCATCATCTTGCCGTTCGTTATTGTTCCGGCGACGCTTATGGCAATCAATGTGTACACAGCTTATCCGAAGATTAAGGAAATAATGATAGACCCGTATTATACAGAGGATGGCAAGCCAATATCCGACGAACCCGCATCCGATACACAAACCTAAATTTTACTCATAATAAAAGTCAAGCTATTTGATAGCTTGACTTTTTACTTTTTGCTTATGTTTTATAAGCACCCACGTCATGTGCGGTTTGCGCTTTTCGGTATGAGAGCAACAACGAGGACTATAACTGCAACGGCTATTAGTACGGATATGACAATTCCCGCTACTGTCATGCTTCTGTCGGTATCCTGAACACCAAGCACTTCTCCGTTGTTTGTTCCGTTTGCATAGTTATTTGTGTTGTCATATGTCTGTTCGTTGCCCATATTTGCTCTGGTATCACCTGCCACGCCACCAGTCGTGCCGCCTGCCATACCGTCTGTTGTTTCATTATTTCCGCCGGCTGCGGGGGAGTTTTGATTTCCGGTAACTGTGCCACCGTTATACATGTCAGTCGTTATCCCGCTACGGGTTCCGTAATCAGTTACTGCAATAACTGCTACCCCTAAAACAATAACAAAAGCAACTGTCAATACAGCGGCTATAATTGGCTTATACTTCCGTGTAAACATAATATATTATCTTTCTATTCGCTTCGCTGCCAAGTGGCGGCGAAGATTGTCCTTTCCTTGAAAATGGTATATAATTATATTTCATCAGGCAAGAGTATCGCTTGATGATAATAATCGCTTGGCGATAATTGCTTTGTACCTTTGTTCAGTAGTATTTTTACACGAATAAAATATAATTATTCACACTATGTTTACTTTTAGGAGGTTTAGGCATTTTGGAAGAAAAAAGATTCCGTAAAAATGACGAAGGATTTATTTGTAAATACTGCGGCTTTGAAGTAAAACCGCTTGGTTATACATCCCGCAACCATTGTCCAAAATGCCTATGGTCTCTTCATCTTGATGTCAACCCTGGTGACAGAGCAAGCGATTGCGGCGGGCTCATGCGCCCCATACGCGCCGAAACTGACGCGCGGCGAGGGTTTATAATAGTCCATAAATGCGAAAAATGCGGCGCCATCAGCCGCTGCCGTGCAGCTCACAAGGCTAACGTTCAACCAGATGATATCAATTTACTGATAAAACTAACCGCTGCCTGCGACAGACTGTAATATATAAAGATTTACGCAAAGATGTAAGACATCAGTTGAGCTAACAATTATTTGCCCCGCTCACCTCCGGTCAGCCAATTAATAGTATTAGTTCTATTATATTACTTATTAGTATTGATTTAACAGCGCTCTTGTGCTATAGTAATTATAAAACTAAGCAGAAGTGTGAATAAACTGTTTGCGGAGGATGGCAAGACGATGTCTGATACAGAAAAATGTATCATATGCGGCAGCGCCGCCGGGACTTTAATAGACAGAAGCAACCTATATCATCATTGTTTTTACAAATGCCCAAACTGCGGTAATTTCTACGTTTCATATAAGTTTTACCATAAAAAACCGCAAGCTCTTGAGGAAGTTCGCCGTCATGCCGCTGTCATTTCCGGATATATTCGTGAAATGAATGAGATAGGGCATCACAGCAAGTGCCTTACCAGCACATTATGGGTCTCTATTTTAAACGATGAATTAGTTCCAAAGACTTTCGATGAAAAAGCAATGAAACTTCTACAATATGTTGAGAGACGCATGGGGCGCACAGGTGAACCCGTAAACCTTTACCACGGCGAGCAGCCTGCCTTATGTTATGCCAGCAGCAAAGATGAAGTGCTGCTCCTAATTGGCATGATGACCGAAAATGGCTATCTTAAGCCGCAGGGAGACGGATTTTACATCCTAACCGAAAAAGGACGTGATTTCTTAGACGGTAAAGAAATTATGGTTATAGAGCTGTAATATTCGGATTTATATTTATGCACTATTGTCCCCCACTTCACATAATTGCATAGCAAAAGCCCCGAGACAGAATATCCCGGGGCTTTTATGCTGAAGCGGCCATCTCAAAAGGGAAAAATTATTAGGTGACATATGACTGTATGATGTCTTTTTGTGCTTTTATACTTCAGTTATGTTATAATTATAGATAGCTTTGATTATATATACTTAGATAATGGAGCATTTAGTAATGGCAAAGAGAATCGTTACATTTGGTGAAATTATGCTACGGCTGCAGCCCTCTGGCTACGCACGCATTTCCCAAGCACGCTCATATGACGCCGTTTATGGCGGGGGAGAAGCAAATGTCGCCGTATCAGCCGCAAATTATGGGCTTAAATCTACCTTTGTCACAAAGCTGCCCGACAACCCCATTGCTGATGCCTGCATTGCCGAGCTGCGCGGGCTTGGCGTTGACATCTCCCGCATCATACGTGGCGGCGATCGCATGGGCATATATTTTGTCGAGCGCGGCGCTTCACAGCGAGCCTCAAATGTCATATATGACCGTGCTCATTCGGCAATCGCAGAAGCAACACCTGATGATTTTGACTGGGATGTAATATTTGACGGGGCTGACTGGTTCCACTTCACAGGCATAACACCGGCACTGTCAGATTCGTGCGCCAAGATTTGCCTTATCGCTTGTAAAAAAGCCAAAGAAAAAGGCTTGACTGTTTCGTGTGACATAAACTACAGAAAAAAGCTGTGGTCGCCCGAACGTGCTTGTGTCGTAATGAGCGGGCTTATGCAGTATGTCGATATTTGCATTGGAAATGAAGAGGATGCGGAAAAAGTATTCGGCATCAAAGCCCCGGATACGAATGTCATCACCGGTGAGTTGTCAGAGGAAGGCTACAGCTATGTGTGCCGTGAGCTGACCGAACGCTTTGAGTTTTTGGCTGTTGCTATTACACTGCGCGAAAGCATCAGCGCAAGCCAAAACAACTGGTCTGCAGTTCTTTATACCGGCGGCGAGATGTTCCGCTCTAAAAAATACTCCATTACCGTCATTGACCGCATCGGCGGCGGCGACAGCTTTACAGGGGCACTTATATATGCTATCCTTGATGGCTACGATTCAAAGGACGCGCTTGAATTTGCTGTTGCGGCAAGCGCTCTCAAGCATACAATTGAGGGAGATTTTAATCGCGTAACAAAAAAAGAAGTCCTCGCTCTTGTTGCGGGAGACGGAAGCGGACGAGTTTCAAGATAATAAAAAATGCAATAATATGTTCTGCGCCCGAAGGATATATCCTTCGGGCGCTATGTTTTTATATTAGTTCATTAGTTCATCGGAACATTGCGGCAAGCTCTTCTTTTGTCAGGCTCTTTTTTGGTGCGAAAGCTTGGGAGTTCATATATGACATTATGCTTGAATAAAGAGCCCTAGCCTCCGGATAACAAAAGTTTTCAAAAAGCCCCATGCCGCTTGCCATAAGTGTCCCGCCACAAACGTTCGCTTCAAAAAGCATTCCCATGTGCCGCATATGTGCAATCGAATCAAGAGCATATACAATCGGCTCTATGTGCGGCGGTAAGAGGATTGCGCGTCCGTTTGTCATCGGCCACCACTGATAATTTGTGTGGGGTTCCGTCGGGAAATAAGTGAAGGCAGGATGTTTCGGATCCATCATTAAGCCCATAAAACCGGATTGCCCGGGAAATGTCCCCACACACCAGAAATTCGTCGAAAATTGCGCTTTTATTGAGCCGGGTATGGCTTCTTCCGTCGCAGGTGGCGATAAAAACACCTTTTTGCCCGCCTCAAGTGCCGTTATAGCCTCTCTGAGACTGCGTGCAATGATTACATCGCCTGTATCAACTCCCCTCTCGCGCGGATAGACCCAAATGCGGTACGCATTTTCTATTGTTCGTTTACTATCACCACTTGCTTTGCCGCTTTCCACAACAGCAGCTTTAATCACAAGTGATAAAGGCTCGCCACCACAGTTAAGCTTAAAGTCTATGAATCCGGCGCTCGTCAGCTTCCCCTGCGGGAATGAAGTACACGGCAATTTTACAATAGCTTCCGTATGTTCGCCGTTTTTGCTTTGCGCATTAGAGCTGTTCTTCTCTATTGTTACTATGCAATCCCCTTCAATATCGCTCTTTCCGTAGTTTGCGACCTTTACCTCGGCTGATAATGTCTCACCATCCGTATAAGTGTACTTTTCAATCAGTACGAGCGGTAAAAAGTCCGTAAAAAAGCTGCGGAAGCGTTCGAGACGTGCGAAATCAAACGGTTTTTCGTTCATATGCGAATTTATCATGCCGACAAGAGCCGTTCCTTGCCCCGGAAAATCCTGAAGTCCGAGCAAAAACAGCCCTGACATTCCCTCTGTGCGAAGCGCAGCTTCTACCTCCTCGCGGTAGCATAAAAGCGAAAGCTCACCTGACGCTTCTACCCTCTTTTTCCACCCCGGCAAAAACCCCGCTTTTTCTACCCTTTCGCGAGCAGCGTTAATATTGCTGGCGATTGTTACACCCTTGTGTTCTTCCCACTCATCAAAATCCGACAAAATTTCATACTGTCCGACTTCAAAACCGATGACAGGCCCTGAATATTCGGTGCGAAGCGCTGTCATTGCCGCGTCATAATCAGTTTTCGCGGACGGGTATTTTTCATTTAGGTGCCCTTCCATGTTTGACGATGTCGCACGGAGGTGTAGCAACCGCCAGCTGCATGCTGTATAAAAATCGCTTTTGGGATCAGTCCCTGCGCGTCCGTAATGGAAGTTTGAGCCGCACGCGTAAAGCCGCGTCGGGTCAACTTTTTTTGCTGTGTCAAGAAGAATATCCATGCGCTTATGCCCGAGAGCCCCTGCGCAAAGCTCATTCCCGAGGGAAAGCATGACAAATGATGGATGGTTGGCGTATGCTGCAAGGATACTTTTAAGCTCAAGCATATAATAACCAAAGCTTTCATCGTCCTCAAAGGCACCTCGCTTCATCCAGCATGAAAGCTCCGGCGCCAGCATCACGCCAAGCTCGTCGGCCGCTGTAAATGCCGCGTCCGGCGGGCAGTGCGAGTGGAAACGAACGCTGTTTACCCCGTATGATATATATTTCGAGAGAACAGCTTTCCATTCATCGACTGTCATTGGCATATATCCCGTCTCGGGGAAAACGCAGCAGTTTGTCTCCCCACGAAGGAAAACAGCGCGCCCGTTGAGCATGAGCTTTCCGTCAGATGAGCAAAAATCGCGCAGGCCAAACGTTGCGCTGACGCCACAAAGTCCGCTGCCAGAAGCGAAAAGCGTGTGAAGATTGCCCTCGTATTCATCCCACCTCGCCGCCATATCCGACACCGGTATGCAGTCAAAGCGCAGCAGGTGACGTCCCACCGCCAGTCGGACATCCTTTTTCTCATCTTGCATGAATAAAGGGCACGAAACAGTAAGTGTTCCCTCGTATTCTTCAGCACATTCAAGCTCTAACTCGACATCAACTTTCGTGGCGCCACAGCGCGGGTATACACGGACGGCAGAGATGAAGTTTTTATCCTCGCTACGCAATCGTATGTAACCGAGGAGCCCGCACCAGTTCGTCTGTGTTTCATCCGTTGCAGCTGACGACGAAAGAATCGCCTCGCGCGGCCAGCCGTTGTATGAATTATCGCAACAAAGTGACAGTAAAAGGTCATCACCACTTATCGCTGCCTTTTTTACAGCGTCAGTAATTTCAAAGGTATACGGCGTTGATAGCGTCCCCTCAATGTACGGCGTCACATCGGCCCCGCCGGCATTAAGAGTAAGCTTACGGCTGCGCTCAATGTCGAGAAAAACGCGCTGTCCGCCATCTGTGAGGCGGCGAAGAACATCCGCCTTTACTGTGCGAGAGAAAACAGCCTTCCCTTCATATGTGAAGCGCCGCGATAAGCGCGATGTCGAAATCCCGCCCGGCTCAGGTGTGCCGATGCCGCCTTCATCAAGCGTCCCCGGCAACCGGATAGGCACATCACCATGGCTGGGAATTGATACTGTCCATATGCCGGTAAGACTTACAATACTCCTCTCTTGAAACCGAACTGCCATAATACCTCACCAAAAATCTCACCGAATACCGCAAAAACCGCTTTCTTTGGCAAGCGATGAGTCTTTACTTTATGTTTATATATCGCCTTAATTATATTTTGCTTTAATTTTCGCTTTCATACTGAATCTTTGTCTCTTTGTTGGCTTCTTCAATGAAAGCAACTGTTTCGTCTATGAGCGAAAGTGTGTCTTTGTTAAGAGATAATGCGTTTTTTTGCCGAAACTCATTTATCAGTTCTATGAAGTCATAATATGGCTTATGTTTTGCCGCAAGGCAGAGCAGCCCTGCCGTGCTTTCAATATCAGAGGTGTTTTTCGCAATGTATGTTATAGGCAAATAGTTTTTCTCCGCCACATATGCTATCTGTTCGTCTGTCAGCTCTTCCTTTATATCTATTAAAAGATATTCAGCCGTCACCGGGCTTATTATGTCGGCAAGGCACCTAAAAGCAGTGTCGGTAAGGCTTAGAAAATCAGTACTATATACATATTTTATAAACTCAATATATTCCGTCTGGTCATTTGTCGGCTCGTATGAGCCGTTTTTCAAAAACCTCTTATTGTCAAGATAATAGTTGTATGAAAGATTCTGAAGCGCTGTTTTCAGGGCGTCTTTTTTTGCTGCATCGTAGCTATCGATTATATCAGATAACGTATCAGCCCACAAATCAGCATTTGCACTGTACAGTTTTATCATAGCGCGGCACTTTAATATTTCGCTTTCGTTTTTATCTTTAGCATATGAAATAAGAAGCGAAAGCTCGTCGTTTTTTACTTCCGGAAACCACGTAAGAACGGCTCCCCTCACACCATCATTATCAGTTGTATCGCTGATAATCGAATAAAGAGCCGAATATTCCTCATATGTGAAAAATTTGCCTGCCACCGCTATCATTTGAATACGGTAGTCCGAGTTATTTTCTTTATTATTTATCTGCGCCATGATTTTTTCTGCGTCAAGAAGATTAAACCTATTATGCAGTGCAAGCGAAGCTAAATAAATGTTGTCTCCCCGTCCTGCATCGCACCTCGTATTTATTTTATTTAGCGCGCGGTAAAAATCCTCCTCCGTCATAGTGCTTAATCTTTCATAAAATTTTTGCGCGTCTTCTGTGCCGGCATAAACAGCTTTTACCATCCACGCATCCCTTATGTTTATATATGCAATTATGCTGATTGCCGATAAAATTAAAACAAAAACACATATGAAGATAAAACTCTTCACTTCTCTATTTCCCATCTGATATATCCCTCCCTTTATATATTATCCTAAAAGGCGAGTGCGCACAGCATGCTATGCTGATTATGTCGTCAAATTTATACAATATCCAATGTTGAAAAAATAAAACGACTCATCCCACATATGAGTCTGTCAGATGACTATATAATGATTATAGTTTATTATTAATCGCTTGTAAACACTGCTTAATTATGGCATGGGATCTTGCTTTTTTTGTTCGTAGAACCTTTATAACACAACTGAGCAAAAAAGCCACAAGATATCTCAATTTATCCTGCGGCTTCATTATTGATGCAAGGCGGGTGGAGGCAGGGGGGCTCGAACCCTCGACCTCACGGATGTGAACCGTACGCTCTAACCAACTGAGCTATGCCTCCGGAGTAGTTATTATTATACTGCTCACCGCTTCATACTGTCAAGCTCTCACTTTAACTTCGACAGCTCGGCACACCACCATATTTTCGCATTTTGTTTACCTATACTTATTGATAAGCTCGCGTATACGAGATGTAAACGCAGCAAGCTCAGCATTCGAGCGTCCGGCGCAGCGTTTTGCTACCGCAAGAAGCTCCGTCGCTGTTTCAACAAGTGTATTATATACCCGCTCAGCCCTCCTCGTCGACGCGCTCTTGCCTTCATGGCGCTCCTTAACAGGCACGCCTTCCGCATCATATATAACTTTATTTGTCGCAAGGTCAAATACTGTGCCGCTGAATGGAGCTATTGCTTTACATCCAAATTGTTCTATCAGCCTGTCGCGGAGCGCTTCACATGACTCAGTGTCGCCATGATTTGCAAAAACGGTGCCCGGACGCTTTTTCATTGCTTCATACCATTCTATAAGGCCGTTGGCGTCGGCATGACTGCTTGTCCCGTGAAGAGCGCATATCTCGGCGCGGACAGCCACTTCCTCACCGAACAGCTTCACCGAACGCGCACCGTCAAGAATCGAGCGCCCAAGCGTCCCTGCCGACTGATAACCGGCGAAAAGAATGATGTTTTCCGGACGCCAAAGATTGTGCTTTAAGTGGTGACGTATCCTACCGGCCTCGCACATACCACTTGCCGATATAACAACCTTCGGTCGCATGTCGGTATTGATGCGCTTTGAATCTTCCGCTGTTTCCGAGAAAATTAAATCATCGTTCCATATAGGGTTGATTCCCGCATCAATAAGTGCCCTCATTTCACCGTCAAAGTAATCGGGGTCACACTTCATGAATATCTCTGTTGCTTCCTTCGCCAAGGGGCTGTCAAGGTAAACGGGGAAATTGGGACGGCTTTTTACAAGCCCTCTTAATTTTATCTCCCGTATCATATATAAAAGCTCCTGCGTCCGGCCAACGGCGAATGACGGTATTATAACACTTCCACCGCGGTCAAAGGCGCGATTTATGTAGCCGGCAAGCTCTTTATATGGATCCCCGTCGGAGGGAGAATGAAGGCGGTTGCCGTACGTTGACTCAAGAACAAGATAATCACCGCCATAAACCGGCTGCGGATCGCGTATTATCGGATGGTTTGTATTGCCTACGTCGCCGCTTAAAATTATTGTTTTCTCCACTCCCGCTTCATTTAGCTTTATTTCTACGCAGGCGGAGCCGAGCAGGTGCCCGATATCAAAAAAGCGCAGTTTAACACCGCCCACCGCTGATATTTCTTCACCATACGCATAACCGCGGAAAAGCTTCATCGTGCCGTTGACATCGTTTATGTCGTACATCGGCAAAACAGGCTCCCCGCCTGAGCGAACAGACTTTCTGCTTTTCCATTCTGCTTCCATTTCTTCGATGTGAGCAGTGTCGCGAAGCATAATATCGGCAAGGCGTCGTGTCGCCTCCGTCGAATATATCTCACCTCTAAAACCATCACGATATAGCTTCGGCAGCATTCCGGAGTGATCAATATGAGCATGTGTCAAAACAACAGCAGCAATCTCAGACGGTGCGACCGGCAGCGGGATGTTTTCATAAACGTTTTTCCCCTGCTCCATGCCGCAGTCGATAAGGTAATATATACCGGATGATTCTATTAGCGTACAGCTACCCGTCACTTCATGTGCCGCACCGATAAAAGTTATCTTCATTTTTATATTTTTCCTTTAAGATTTATATCGCAAAATATTAAAATGCGTGTTTTTATATTAATTAAACTCCGCTCCGCCGCCTAAGAGCAATAAAAACAGCTCCGCTCACAACTACAATGATAAATACAAACGCAAGCGGCATCAAAAAGTCTCCTTCGCTGTTTTTGTTATCATCTGTAGCATTTATTGTATCAGTACTCTTTTTTGTCATTGATTCAAGCTCATCTGACGTGTACTGACTGCTGTAGCCAGTTATTTTTGATATATAAATCTCGTCGCCCGCTGTGAAATCGGAGTAGAGAGATATGGCGTAGATTTTGTCAACTTCGCTGTAATCCGTAAGATCGATGTAAACATTATTTTCAGCGCCGGCCGTGAGCGTAGTCTGTGTGATATAAGAGCCGCTCTCCGACATAAACTCGACTGTTATGTCAGCGTCGCTGCCAGAGACAAGTGTAATATCAAATCTTATGACCGGCGCGGGTGAAAAATCAAGGGGGAAGGCCAGGGATGAATATAAAATCCCACCGACTCCGCTGCCAAACAACGCCCTGAGCACACGACCGCCGGCGCGGGGGGCTGAAACAAGCGATTTGCAGCCGTCATAGGTAAGCCAGCCACGCGTGTCATAAGCAGATGAGAAATCAAAGTAGGTGTAGCTTCCGGCAAAGTCAGCCGGAGGCTCCGGAACCACACTTCCATATACAATCGAGAGCGGACGTGCTCTATTGGCGACAGGGTCATTATCATCAAGCGCCATTATTATCCGCATAGCGTTAGTACCGGTTGCCTGTGCCAGTATGTTGGCTGCCGATGCATACTTGTCCGTGTCAATAAAACGAAGGACATCAGTAAAAATGCTCCAGTCGGCATCAGCTATTGTCATGCTGTCAGGCGCCAAAATAAACGCTGAGACAATCGGAGATTTAGCTGTGGAATAATAACCAGATACATAACCCGATGCAAGCGATGAAATGTTTACGCTTCCCTCCGGTCTCCAGTAAAACATTACACCGCTTGGCGCCGGAAGCCCCGAATTTTTGAGCTTACTGTAATAATCGGCAAGAAGTTCAATATTATCGGCCCCGACATACACAGCAGCGCCGCTGTATTCTCCTGATGATGAGAGCGGCGATTGCCAGAGCACGCGATAGTCAAACGCTCCGCCTTCTTTAATGAAAGAAGACACTGTTCGAAGGAGGTGCGCCGCGTCATAGACCCCTCCGTCAATGCCCGAACCGGCACATAAAACGGGACCCATCGGCAAATACACCTCAAAGTTTGATATATTGGCACAACCGACCTCATAAATGAGCCGCATTGCTCCCTCAAGCAGCTTCGCATACTCGACAGGCGATACATTCGTGCCGGGACTATTCTTTGATACGGTATCCGACGCATCAGCACCGGCTATCACACCGGCGACGTATCCGTATTCTGAGCTACGGTACCTTGACGTAAGAAAATCAACTGCTGAGTAAAGGATGCCAAAAGACCGCTCATCATCCGCCCGCAGGGCATAATAATGTGCTGATTTTGACACCTTGTCCTCTTCCATATCACCTGCGGAAAGCCCCGGATCGGTGCACAAAAGCCGGATATAAACACGGGCGCCTGTCAGCGAATAGCACCGAATGAGCGTGTCAAGCTCTGATATAAAGGCACTGTCGAAGTAATAAATCTCACCACCGAAAGTATAAAGCCGTCCGCCGGACGATGTGCCAAGCAGCTTTGTCAAATCAACGTCAATTACAGTGGCAGACACGCCAAGGCCGCTATGCTCCTTCACGCCGCAAAGCCCCTTAATTCCGTCCGATATGGCTTTTGGTAAGGCAGATCCAAGTAAAGACGGATTCGATATATACATAGAAGAACCGATTTGTAAAGTGGTGCCGTCATAAATCACAGCAGCGGCGTACCTGTAAGTAAGATACCCGGCAGGAAGCGCCGATGAGCTCACCGTAACGCTGAATCGCGTCGTCATTTTTATCTCTGCGCACAGCTGTGCCGCCGCCATATATTCCTTATCGTCCGCCCACGACGGAATTGCAAAAATAGCTATTTTACCATTGATATAATCGCCTGCCACATCAAACGGAACAGTTCCCCTGACAGTTACAGAACCATCAACCGATACCTTACACGATTCAAGCGCACCTATACCTGCCTCTTGTGGCACCGGCAGCGAATGCGGTGATATGGAGTAGATATATAAATTGCCGTCAATGACGTTTTCAGCTGTCAGTGTAAAAGATTCTATTGAGGCAAGATTTGGCACATCGAAATAATAAGCTCCCCGGCTTGCCCTGCCCTTGACTATCTTTACGTCTGTCGTGTTTGTTGTGCCATCTTTATAAACATACGTTATCGAAAGGAAAACATCTGTTTCAGTGCTGCCGGCAACGATACGTATCGCATTATACGACGGCGCCGACGTCGTATCGGCGAAAACTGGTTTCGCGGTAAGCGATACTATCCCGTCAGCACCAGCAGCTAATTTTATATATCCGGAGGTAAGTTCGTTTGAGTATAAGCCTTTATTTATTACAAATTGGCTTGTCATGAATGTATCTTCATGTAATGTATCAGCCTTTACTTTTGATGTTATATTGTCAAGCTGCCACGAAAGGCTGAATACACCATCAATACTTGACATAACCTTTATTGCAACAGATATTCCTGTAATCTGCGTGCGTCCGCTCCAGCCCGACATCGGCACTATAATACTCGTCCAAATATCAGCGTAGATGCGTCTTGATGTAGTTATAGTGTCGTCGGTTGAGTGGATATTGACGGTAACCATAAATTCAACATTTTTGCCCGTATTCGCGCTCGCCCTCGGGAAAACCAGCGTGTCCGCTTTTACTCGAAGCTCAATGCTCTGGTATTCATAAAGATTAACAGGCTCATTAAAACTTGTGCTCACACTGTAAATGGCACCTGCACGGGCAGTCTCTCTCCGCAAGGACAAGTAGCCATAATCTGTTTCATCAGCAGCAGAGTTGATATCAGCGGCAGTGTATTCCTCCCTTGACAGTGTCGTTCCAGCGTCGGACGCAATCCATACGGCGCCATCCCATAAATTATCTAAAACATAGACATCGCCGACAGCAGTGTCTTCATTCGCTGCCATAGCAAAAAAATCAAAGCATAATAGCCCAGCACATAAAAAAGTGACAGCAAAAAATAGTGTTGCGATAGCTTTTCTTCGCCATATCAAAAAAACGGCGCTATGCTTTGCCGTATCGCATTTTTTCATCGCTATAATTGCTGCCACCTCCCCGCCGAATTTTCGTTTTCTCCATTATATCATAAGCATTATGATAAATAAATATAAAACGTTTCAGCAAAAGTGATATACTGTATTCTCATGTTAATTATGTAAATTGAGTTGACAAAAATGTGCGTTATTAGTATAATTATTGTTAAGTTGATAACTTATATGATAGAATTTTCACAAAATGAGCTGTGTTTCGCAATTTTTTCACAAAAATCACATACAGAGAGGTCATAATTAACAGTGTTCAACCAATAAAGTAAAACGGGGGAAGATTTCTTTGAGGATGAAAACAACAAGGCTTGAGAGAATGCGAGAGCTTTTTTTACAAATGCCGTATATATCACTATCGGAGCTTGCCGCCATTTTCCCGGAAATATCGGAGATGACGCTTCGCCGTGACATTGATACCCTTGAAGCGGAGGGTGCTGTCATACGCGTGCGCGGTGGCGCCCGTTCAATGAAGTTTATCACGGCAACGTATGAGGATAGCTACGAGGCGCGCCTTTCGCTCGACACCACAGCAAAGGCAAAAATAGCGTCGGCTGCCATACGATTGTTTGACACGGGAATGTCGATATTCATCGATTCTGGCACGACAACGCTGCACATAGCTGATTATTTGCCAAACGACAGATTTCTTATAACAACATCGTCGCCCGATCTTGCAAGGGAGCTTCACCGCACTCCGCTCGCTGTTATAAACATTGTCGGCGGGATGTACAACCGTGAAAATCACACGCTGTCCGGGCAAGGAGCGATAAAATTCATCTCCGATATGACATTTGACCTTGCTATCATGGCGCCGTCAGGCTATACGAAAGAGGGCGGCTTTTCATCAGGCAATTACAGCGAGTGTGAATTCAAGAAAAAAGTCATTGAGCGCTCGCGTAGTGTCGCAATGCTGATAACAAGCTCAAAATGGGGGCTGAAACAACCTTACACCTTTGCGTCACCTGATGATATTTCAACAATTATAACGGATGCCGAGCTTCCTCTGCATTTTGCGCAGGATTTTACTTCATCGAAAACCTCCATTATTATCGCCTAATCTAAAAACTGCTATTGTGGCATAACAACATGACAAACAAGTTAGTTCGGAGGAATGAATATACATATGGCAAAGATAATCATAATGCCGCGTCAGGGACAGAGCGTTGAAGAATGTATTATAACAAAATGGTCGAAAAAAGTAGGAGAAAAGGTCGCAGCAGGCGACATTCTTTTCTCATATGAAACAGACAAATCAGCTTTTGACGAAACCTCAGATACAAACGGCGTGCTTCTTGCCGCTTTATATGACGAAGGGGACATCGTTCCGTGCCTTTCGCCCGTCTGCATAATTGGTGAGGCGGGCGAGGACATAAGTTCTCTTTTAGCAGGGATAAAAAACACCGAAAAATCTACATCAAATGATAAAACCACGGATACAAAAACAGACGCACCTGTGTCTGCAGCCGCTGCCGCAAATGAAGCGACCGCTCAAAGCACCGGCACTATCAATGAAGGAAATATTAAAATATCGCCGCGCGCAAGACTTAAGGCCGAGCGGACAGGTGCTGATATCACATCCGCTATCCCAACGGGGTACGGCGGTAGAATCATCGAGCGCGACATTGACCGTGTGCTTGATGAAGCGGCTCGCTTAGGTATGGTAACTACAAGAGAGGATATGAGCACCAATATAATGACACCAAATACTGCAACCGCCTCTACTGCAAGTGTAGAGCAGGCGCCCGCTGTACAAATGACAGCAGCCGCAACAGACGATTACATAGACATACCGCTGACGCCGACGCGCCGCGCAATCGCCGCGTCAATGCACCGCTCGCTGACAGAAGCGGCACAGCTTACTCTCCACTCCTCCTTTGACGCAACGGAAATGCTCTCTCTTCGCGCAGAATTCAAAGAAAAAAGCGCGACTCTCGGCCTTCCGGATATTACACTTAACGATATGGTGCTTTTTGCCGTCTCCCGCGTCATTCTCTCGCACCCTGACTGTAACGCTCACTTCATAAATAACGCTATACGTCGTTTTAATACAGTCAATCTTGCCGTTGCCGTTGACACGGAAAGGGGGCTTCTCGTTCCCGTAATCCGCGGAGCGGAAAAAATGTCGCTTTCGGAAATTTCAGTTGCTGTCCACTCACTTGCTGCGGAAGCAAGAAGCGGGCGCATTTCACCTGATGCCCTTCGTGGCGGAAGCGTCACCGTAACAAACCTTGGTTCGCTCGGCGTTGAGAGTTTTACGCCCGTTCTCAACCCGCCGCAGACCGTCATAATCGGCATTTGCGCGCCCGTCACGCGAGTTCGTGAGAATGGTGACGTATATCCCGCTGTCGGTGTGTCGCTTACATTCGACCATCGCGCGCTTGACGGCGCGTCAGCCGCTCGTTTTTTGCGCGATCTCTGCACCGCGATGGAAAACATAAGCCTTTATCTTGCAAAATAACAAAGCGAGAAAGCAAAAATGTGAAATGAAGCGGAGATATCTTTATTATGGGGAGCAGTGAAAATAAATTTGATTTAATTATTATAGGCGGCGGCCCCGCCGGGTATAACGCCGCTATCCGCGCGTCTGAGGAAGGTTTAAAAATGGCTCTTTTTGAAGAGCGGGCGCTGGGCGGCGTATGCCTAAACGAAGGCTGTATTCCGACAAAAACGCTTCTTTATTCGGCAAAGATTGCCGACAGTGCCCGTCATGGCGCCGATTATGGCGTCAAGGTTGATAGCGTATCGCTTGACCACGCCGCTATCATCAAGCGCAAGAACAGGGTCGTTCGCACACTAACAGGTGGCGTCGCTGCCTCACTGCGCACAGCATGTGTCACTGTTCTGCGCGAAAGCGCCAAAATTGACGGAAGAGCTCTGTCCGGCGAAGGTTTTATCGTTTCAGCCGGCGGTGAGAAGTTCATTGCCAAGCGGCTTCTTTTATGCACAGGTTCATATGCTTTTATACCGCCCATCCCCGGCATTGACGAAGCTGTCACCGCAGGATACGCCGTCACGAGCCGCGAGATTTTATCACTTAGCAGCATCCCGCCGCGTCTTATTGTCATAGGCGGCGGTGTTATCGGGCTTGAGCTTGCGTCATATTTTAACTCTGCCGGCTCTGACGTAACCGTCATCGAGGCTATGCCACAGATAGCCGGCGCGACGGACAGCGATATTTCAGCAATACTGTTGCGCAACCACGAAGCAAAAGGCATAAAATTCAAGCTCTGCGCAAAGGTTACATCCGTGCGTGACGGCACTGTTACATATGAATCAGGCGGGCAAGTGGCGACGCTTGACGCCGACCTAATTCTTGTTGCTGTTGGCCGCAGACCGAAAACGGATGCTGTCGGCCTTGAAAATATCGGTGTCCGTACTAATCGCGGCGCTATTCTAACCGACGATGCCTGCCGCACATCAGTTCCCGGCGTTTTTGCCGCCGGTGACTGTAACGGAAAATCAATGCTTGCGCATACGGCATACCGCGAAGGCGAGGTTGCCATAAATGTAATGACAGGCTTGCGCGATACCGTCGATTATAACGCGATTCCCGCTGTTATATATACAAATCCTGAAGTTGCTGACGTCGGCGAAACGGAAAACAGTGCAAAAGCAAAAGGCATTGATGTCAAAACGGCTACCGTTCCGCTTGTGTATAGCGGTCGCTATGTCGCCGAAACGGAGTATGGCGACGGCATATTAAAGCTCGTTGTTGGCAAGCAGCATAACAATGTCCTCGGTGTGCACATGATAGGGCCTTGCGCATCGGAAATTATTTACGGGGCCGCTATGCTCGTCGCACGCGAGGTAAGACTCGACGAGCTCCGCCGTGCTGTTTTCCCGCACCCCACCGTCGGTGAAGCCCTCCGCGAAGCAGCATTCATGATTAAGTAGTGGCAACTTAAAGAGGAACGCGGGGGCGTTGCCCCCGAACCCTCACTACTTTCTTTAGGAAAGAAAGTAGCAAAGAACCAAAAAAGCGGTGACGCACAGCGTCGCCGCGGGGGATAACCGGGATTATCAAGAGGGCAGAAGCCCCATGTATAAAGCAGCAAATCAAAATCAAAAAATTACAGGAGAAAAACCATGCCAAAGTCTCAGTTCATCGACCCTGCGACAGCATTTGAACCAACTTATATTAAATTTAAAGATATCCCTGTTTGCCAATATAAAAAAACGCCCGAAGAAGAGATTGCCCTTTACGGACGTGACAATCTCTTGCGGATTTATCGCGATATGCGCATAATACGCGTGTTTGAGACAATGCTCAACGAAATTAAGACGAAAAGCGAATATCACAGTGTAAAATATACATACCCCGGCCCTGCCCACCTGTCGATTGGGCAGGAAGCGTCATGCGTCGGGCAGGCATATGCCCTAACACTTGATGACTATTCCTTCGGCTCCCACAGAAGCCACGGCGAGATACTGGCACGCGGGCTTGCGGCGATAAATCAGCTCGACGAAGCCGAGCTTTACACTACAATGAGCTCCTACATGGACGGCTCAATTCTGCGTGTCGTTGAGGACAGCCAGCGCGAGTTTGGCGATATAAAGGAGCTTGCCATATGCTACCTTCTCTATGGGACGCTTGCCGAAATATTCGGCCGCACCACAGGCTTCAATCGAGGTCTTGGCGGTTCGATGCATGCATTTTTCACACCGTTTGGTATTTATCCGAACAACGCTATCGTCGGTGGCGCGGCGCCTATGGCACTTGGTGCTGCCCTCTACAAGCGCTGTAACAAAAAGCGCGGTATTGTCGTCGCAAACATAGGCGACGGCGCGCTCGGACGTGGTCCCGTGCTTGAAGCAATCAGCATGTCGGCAATGGATCAGGTAAAGAAGCTTTGGGATAAAGAAGGCGTCAAAGGTGATGGCGGCTTGCCGATACTTTTCAATATATTCGATAACTTTTACGGCATGGGAGGGCAGACACAAGGCGAAACGATGGGTTTTGACATGGCTGCCCGTATCGGCGCCGGCTTTTCGCCGGATGCTCTTTTGGCTGAGCGCGTCAACGGCTATGATCCCCTCGCCGTCGCTGACGCTGTTGCCCGCCAGAAGAAAAATCTCACATCCGGCCGCGGTCCTGCTCTTCTTGATGTTGTTACATACCGCGTATCGGGACATTCGCCGTCCGACTCATCAACATACCGCACACCGGAGGAAATAGCTGCATGGCGTGACGCCTGCCCGATTGCCGTTTTCCGCGAAAAATTCATCGCTGCAGGTATTTTCACATCATCAGAGCTTGACGCGATTGATAAAGAGATAATGCTTCGCACGGAACGCATCTGCTCGCTTGCCGCAGACGAGAAAAAGTCACCGCGTATGGATCTCGTCCGCACCCCCGACGCTATTGCTTCGCTTATGTTTTCGAATGAGCACGTACCGAGCATGGATCCGGAGCGTGAACCGGAAGTACTCATACTTAAAGAAGAAAATCCGCGTGCAGTTCAGCTCGCCACGCGTAAGCGCTATGCCTATGACGAATCGGGGAAACTATATCCAAAAGCAAAGCTGTTTACGCTTCGCGACGGGATTTTTGAAGCTGTGCTTGATAAAATTTACGAAGATGCAACGCTTATCGCTTATGGCGAGGACAACCGCGACTGGGGCGGTGCATTTGCCGTATATCGCGGTCTGACGGAAGCGCTCCCGTACCACCGCCTTTTCAATGCACCTATTTCGGAGGCTGCCATTGTCGGTTCCGCCGTCGGTTATGCTATGTGCGGCGGACGGGTGATTGTTGAGCTGATGTACGCCGACTTTATCGGCTGTGCGGGTGATGAAATATTCAATCAGCTGCCGAAGTGGCAGGCAATGAGCGCTGGCCTGCTTAAAATGCCCGTCGTTTTACGCGTCTCAGTCGGCAGTAAGTACGGCGCGCAGCATTCGCAGGACTGGTCCGCGCTGACAGCACACATACCCGGGCTGAAAGTTGTTTTCCCTGCGACGCCGTATGATGCGAAAGGGCTTATGACAGCTGCTCTCAACGGTACTGACCCTGTTGTTTTCTTTGAAAGCCAGCGAATTTATGATGTCGGTGAACAGTTTGAAAAGGGCGGCGTACCCCGCGAGTCGTATGAAATAAAAATAGGCGAGCCTGATATTAAGCGCGTAGGTTCGGACGTGACTATTTTATCAATCGGCGCTGTTCTTTATCGCGCGCTTGATGCGGCAAAGATACTTGACGAAAAATACGGCATATCAGCCGAGATCATAGACGCACGAAGCATTGTTCCTTTTAACTATACGCCTGTTATTGAGAGTGTAAAGAAAACAGGGCGAATCATCATTGTCGGCGACGCTTGCGAGCGTGGCAGTGTCATGCGTGATATGGCTGCTGTTATCAGCGAGCTTGCCTTTGATTATCTTGACGCTCCCGTCGCCGCTCTCGGTTCACGCAACTGGATAATACCGGCTTATGAACTTGAGGGGCACTTCTTCCCGCAGGCGCAGTGGATTGTCGATATAGTATGCGAAAAGCTGCTGCCAGTACCCGGCTACGTCGCGGCGACTTCGTGTACCGACACCGAAAAGCTTGACCGTGAGGCAAAGGGAGTATAAAATAACATAGAAAATAACATAGAAATTATGACTGTAATAATAAACAACCGCACCGACCCATATTTTAACCTTGCTGCGGAAGAGGCGCTTCTCACGCTCTCACACGAGGGCATTGTCATCGTCTGGCGAAACTCACCCGCCGTCGTCATCGGGCGCAACCAAAACGCATACGCGGAGATCCGGCGCGCATATGCAGAGGAAAACGGAATAAAGCTTGTGCGGCGACTGACAGGCGGCGGTGCTGTTTTCCATGACTACGGCAATGTAAATATTTCATTTATTACTGATGATAGTGGAGAAGGCGCTGATTATGCAGAAGCTGCCGCTCCAATTGTTGAGCTTTTGCACAGTCTCGGCATAAAAGCAAAAGCCGGCGGACGCAACGATGTTACAGTCGACGGGGCGAAAATATCCGGTTTTGCCGCGTGTGTTTATACGCCAAAAGGGGTCGAGCAGGCAAAGCTGCTTCGCCACTGCACTCTTCTCTGGGACGCTGATCTTTCACATCTTGAGGGAGTTCTGCGTCCGGATGATGGCAAACTTATAAGCAAAGGTATCCCAAGTGTGCGGGCACGCGTCGGCAATTTGCGCGATATGCTCGCAACCTCCGGTTCCGCTTTCGCACAAATGTCAAGCGACGATTTTTTCAACTATACTGTAAATTTTTTAACTTCTTATTATAACTGTCATGTTCGCGAGATGAGCGGGGATGAAACAACTCTTGCTGAAAAACTTGCTGATGAAAAATACTCGCGCTGGGAGTGGAATTATGGCGAGTCGCACGTTTATGCGCGCTCATATGGTGCTCGCTTCCCGTTCGGACGGGTAAACGTTTCTCTCGATACGGACGGCGGTGTCATATTACGTATTAAACTCACCGGCGACTTTCTCGGCATGCGGGACATATCCGAGCTTGAAGCGTCGCTTACCGGTGTCAGGCTTGATGTAAACGAGATTGAAGCTTTATTATCATCCCTGCCGGGCGGCTCATCTGTAGGTGATTATATAGCCGGCGCCGACGCTACTACCCTTGCGCAGCTTATAGCTCTCGGTTAAGGACAGGCGGAGTAAGGAAAATAAAAAAATAAGATAAAATAATAATGAGAAATGGGGGACGATTATGAGTAACGGCAATAAAAGTGCCGCTTGCAGCTCAGGGGGTTACGGCATAGCGGCAGCTTTTTACGACACCCTCAACTCACACGTTGACTATGCCTTATGGGTCGATTTTATCGAAGCTGTTTTCCGCCGTTTCTCGCAAAAAAAGCCCCAGCTTGTGCTTGATCTTGCATGTGGCACGGGGACGATTACAATAGAACTTGCCCGGCGCGGTTACGATATGACCGGCATTGATATTTCGGTTGATATGCTCTCCCGCGCACGCGAAAAAGCTGATGCAGCAGGTGTAGACATACTTTGGCTATGCCAGGACATGCGCTCATTTGAACTTTATGGAACGGTTGATGCCGCTGTCTCTTGCTGCGATTCAATTAATTACATCACTGACCGCCGTGATGTGGAAAAATGCTTTGCTTTGCTCCATAATTATCTCGCCCCGGATGGCATTTTGCTTTTTGACGTAACATCCCCTTATAAATTTAAGAATATTTACGGGCAAAACGATATAATACTCGAAGAAGATAATGTTTTTTGCGGCTGGCGCAATGTCTATAATGAAAAAACTGGTCTTGCACGCTTTTATCTTACGTTTTTTGAGCGTTGGGGTGATGTTTGGGTTCGCTATGACGAGGTGCAACGTCAGCGATGCTATAAAATTGAACTTTTAACGGATATACTGAAAAAGACAGGCTTTGATGTGCTCCTTATAACAGGTGGTTATGATATGTCTCCCCCCTTTGAGGAGAGCGAACGCATTTATATTGCCGCAAGAGCAATAAAATAAAGGAAAATAAACACATATAAAAAAGGAATTACGGTGATACCATAATATGAATGAAGCAAATAAAAACAACACCGCAAAAAAACCGTATGGCACATCTTCTATCCTGCGCGCGATATCGCGCGACGGCAGCACACGCATATACGTTTTAAACTCTACAGCTATCGTTGACAAAGCCGCTTCTATACATCGCACAACTCCCACTGCAACTGCTGCTCTTGGTCGCCTGCTTACAGCAACATCAATCATAGGCTCCATGCTCGGCGATCCTGAAGATTCTGTCACGCTCATAATCCGCGGTGACGGCCCTGCCGGCGCTATTGTAGCCGTTGCCGATTATATGGGGAATGTGCGTGGCTATATTGAAAATCCCGATGTCGATTTGCCGCTTAAATCAAATGGAAAACTTGACGTCGGCGGAGCTGTCGGGCGCGGTGTACTCCAGGTTCTGCGTGACACAGGCGCATCCGAACCGTATATCGGCTTAACGGAGCTTGTATCAGGCGAAATTGGCGAAGACATTGCTGCTTATTATGCCGGAAGCGAGCAGATACCGACGTTATGCGCTGTCGGTGTCCTTGTCGACCGAGACTACTCATGCCGTGCGGCCGGATGCGTGCTCGTACAAATGCTGCCTTTTTATGATGACGCAGTAGCAGCAAAATTTGAAGAAAATGCAGGAGAACTCTCCCGCCTTTCCTCGATGATTGACGAAGGAATGACAAATAACGATATACTTGCCGTTGTCTGCCGTGGCATTGAATATGATATTTTTGACGAAATTCCTGTCGAATACCGGTGCACATGCTCGCGCGAACGTACAGCTGATATCATCGCAGGTTTTGACCGGCAAGAGATAGAAGATATATTCGCTGAGCATAGAGCAAAAGGGAAGCCGGAAATAATTGAGCTTTCATGTCAATTCTGCGAGAAAAAATATGTTTTTAGCAGAAGTGATACAGAAGCGCTTTTATCTAATAAAAATAAAAAATAATTGAATTTTTAAACAGAGCGCTTCATCCGCATGCCCCTGCTAAAAACACTATTATTCAGCAAAGCAAAAAGTCAAGCTTTTTAATGCTTGACTTTTATTGTTTGCAATGTTTCTTAGCATTATTTTTAATTATAAATTATTATTTTTACTACATACTTTATTATAGCAATATCACTAAAATGATATTATTAACAATCCAATATTATCGCATCAAGTGGTAATTTACATTCTGGCAAAACGAATATCAAAAGTGCAAACAGCCAAAGATAATATCGCGGCAAAAACCGCGCATCATCACCTTCAAAACGGGATTTGTTTATGGATAAGTCGGAAAAGGATATGTTTGGCGAGGTGTATCGCAGTGCAAAAAGCGGAGCTGATACAATTTTAGCTCTTTTGCCGCGTGTAAAAAATGAGCAGCTTATGGGAGATTTAACAACACAGCTCAACGGATATTTATCTTTTGCTTTTCGGGCAGAAGGCGGACTGGCGCAGTGCCATGCGAAGCCGAAGGAAGAAAGCAAAGCGAAAACCTTCGCAACAAAAGCGGGTATTGCCGCAGAAACAATGTTCGACGCATCGCCATCTCATATAGCAGAGCTATTAATTAGAGAAAATAGCAATGACGTAGTAACGCTTGACCGCGCAAGGAATAAAGCTGAAAGATCGATTGAACCATCGGCCAACGTAAGTGAAGCGTATGAGCTGGGTGGTGAACTTCTGGCATTTCGCCAAAAGAACCTTGAGCGGATGAAAAAGTATCTTTAAAGGCAAAAAGGAACGCCGCTTATTATACAGCGGCGATGGGGAGTGCTGCTGTCATGCACTCCCCTTCCTTTTGTTAATTCACTCAGCCATACCTTCTTCCCTTATGTACACGAAACATCCGCCTCAAAAGCGGAACTAAAAACCGTGGCGGTTTAACCACAACAATTCTCATGGCCCAACTAATCCCCCATTACAATAATTAATTTAATACTTGCTGCTTTCATTATATGACAAGCGTTTTTTTTTGATATTGTTATGTATAGCAAAAGCTATACACGAATTTCGTCGCGTTCAATCATATGTTATGACCAGTATGTCTATAATAAACAAAATAATGTCCTATTCTGTCCAATTATTTTCAACACAGAAACGATTATTTGTATTAATATTATATTGGTGGCATAACATATGATAAAAGACGTTATATGGTGCATACTATAAAGCACATTTGTTATATAACGCCGCTTTAATGCTTACATTTGTTCTCATGATGTTAACACAGCTTTTGCTCGTTTATCGTCTTATCAAGCTGCGGCGCTAACACCGATAGCTTGATTTTAAATATATGTGTTTAGTTTTCAACCCAAAATTCACTGCATAAACGCGCATGTGCGCGTTTCGTGTAAATCCTCCGTTTCCTCTAAGTATAACGCCCAGAAGCTGTTGCTTCTGGGCGTTATACTTTTATATTTATGATTAATTCTTGTTTTCACTCTGATTTTTTCATATGCTTGTCTTTGTCGACTAACAAACTGCCGTTTTCTTGAGGCTCACTCGATGTTTGTGATAAAGGCAAAGACATAGCCTCCAATTCTGGCGATATTACTTCGCTTGTATCTGCGTCTTCTTTTCCCTTATTACTGTTTCGGTGAAGCTTGATCTGCCCCGCATACCACATAGAATATAGTGTAAGAGCCAGTATAATGACGGCTGCACAATAAACTATGAGAGTCGTAGCAACTGCCCTTGGCATCTCCGGGAAGAGGACAAAAAGCATCATAGTAGCGTAAAGGGATGCAGTACAATATTTACCGTACCAGCGTGCGCTGTTGACAGCCCCTGCTATTTTTACAACAATGCCGCCAAGTGTTACCATAACCGCTTCTTTTACTAAAAGTAAACTGAGCAGAATTAAAACAGCCTTGTTTTTCGCAGCGACACACATAACCATCGTTATCTGCGTCATATGGTCGGCAAACGGGTCAAGCACCTTCCCAAGATCCGTTACCTGTCCGAGACGGCGAGCTATCTTCCCATCGACTACATCGGTTGCAGCAGATAAAATAAGTGTTCCGACGGCAGCGTAATACTTGCTGTTGAAATATAAAACTGCGAACAACGGTATCAGTATAATGCGGAAATAGCTTAAAATATTTGGCACTGAAAATGCTTCTACTCTGAATTTCGATAGCATATGAGAAAATACCCGCTTATCAAATTTGTCTGGTGATTTCGGCGAAGCGAGGTCTGGATATGCCTTGGCACGCTTGCGGAAGTGCTTATTATATTTTTCCGCAAGCCTGTCGGCCATATCATTTGAAACACGGGAAACCTTTTTGGGAGGATATGCGATAAGGCCGCACACAATTCCATAAGGTATGCCTATTATTAGATCAAGTATAGAATGCTGCTTTATAAATAAAGTCGAAATGCTGATTATAACAGCACCAATAATGACTGGCAAACGCGCTTTTTTTGAAACATACTCGCTTTTAAATACAGCAAATACAACGATGATGCAACCGATGACATGCATGCTTGGGCAAACGTTTGTATTTGTATCAGCAGCATAAATTAGCCGTAAGATGTCGACGGAAATACCACTGAGTCCATCAAGTGATGGACGAAGATCCTGCCCGTTCGGAATTAGAGCGTAAATCACAAGGACAGAGAAAAACGAAAAGCATATGGCTGTAACATACCTTCTAAACTCATTTTTATCCTTAATAGAAAAAAATATGCCCGGACATACAAGAAAAGGATACCAGAGTATGTATGCATAGATGAACCATACTATAAACGGTATTTTATCGTCAACAGGCAGGTACACTACATGATAATCGCTTACTATTAAGCGCTCTTCAACAAAAAAGGCAAGAATATAAAGCGGTACTAAAAGCGTATAAAATAAATAATCATACTTTTTCAGCCTAAGTTTTAGTTTTTCTTTTCTATTAATGTCCATATAAATTGTCCGTTTCACTTGACGTTTGTCTTTCGTCTTTGCATTTCGTCTATGGTTTAATTTCCTTGTAACTATCCTCGATTTTATAAAAAGTGCTTATGTCCGGCTTTTTCGTTTAAAATTTTTCTAATCGTTGTTTTTGTCTATTTGGGGCGTCACGTTATCATGCCCGTCACTTTTACCGCTCATGATATAACGCACAATCATATCGGCGGCACCGGATGGAAAATCAATCTTCCAGCGCTCCAAATAAGGCTTTGTAAGTGCGGGGTCTTTTACACACCTCACAACGAGGTTGACAAGCTCATCGTTTGTTTTACCGTAAAGGACATAATTATGCTTGGTAAAAAACTCATAATTGCGGGTTTCACAGCCGGGAACAGCATCAATGCAAAAAAGCGGAATTCCTTTTGCTATTGCTTCCGTTGTGCTCAATCCCCCCGATTTTGTCATGAAAAAATCCGCAGCATCCATATACAGCATCATCTTGTCCGTATAACCGACGATACGCACATTTTTAGGGGTATTGATGTTGCCCTCGGTGAGCTTATTATATATCCGTTTGTTTCTACCGGTAATGACGACAATAGTTACATCCTTCGGCAGACGTGATATTAGGAGCTTGTATATTTCAAGTATCGGGCCACACCCAATGCTGCCGAATGCTAAAAGTACGATAATTCCCTCCACTGGAAGGCCAAGCTCAGCTCTCGCCACTGCCTTATCGGTTTTGTAAAGGAAAGTGCGTCTTACAGGAATACCTGAGACAACAAGCTTTTCCTCTGGCACGCCTTTTCTGATAAAATCATGTGCGCAGTGCCGGTGTGGAATGAAATATGCATTCATATCGGTGAGATTGACACCGGGGCTGCACGTATAATCGGTCGCGACAAAATAACCGGGTACAGACAGCCCGAAATTTTTTTTTGCTTCTGTATATATAATTGCTCCGAATACATGGACACATATTACAGCTTCGTACCCGCCTGCTACAACCGTTTCATAAAGTCGGCGCGCTGCTTTTGTCTTTATACTGCTGAGCTTATTATGTTTTTTTTCCTCATACATATAACCGATGCCATAAAGCCGCGGTATATATTTATAGCAGAACGAATGGGAGTTACTTATAAATTTTGAAAGGCGAACAGACTGCAGCGACAGTGCATTCTGTATGTCACAATCCGTACCCACCTCAGCAAGCGCTTCCTTTATGGCAACAGCCGTCGAATTATGTCCCTCGCCTGTGTTTTCCGACAAAATCAGTACCTTCATATTTACTTCCGCAATCCTTACATTACTTCAATAAATTCGTTATTACACCATCACACAAATCATCCGTACTTGTACTTATAAAAGAAACTGGTGTTTGCATATCAGTTTCGTCTTGATTTGGCGGCTGCCACTCAGCACCGAATCATGTTTTTGTGTAAAGAGGCTTCGGACGATTTGCATTTTCACAATTATAAACGAGATGTTCTAAAAATATTATCGACACGGAAGCAGTGCGTTAGCCTTATATATGATAAATATTATGAATTTAAGATAAATTAAGGGCACTCTAAAGGTACATAACAATTGTATTAAATACAAACAGCCCCGCCAAAGCACAGCGGGGTGTTTTAATACTGCGGAAGAAGGATTCGAACCCTCACAAACAGAGTCAGAGTCTGTCGTGCTACCGTTACACAATTCCGCATCATATCAAGTAAAGAGTATTGTATCAGAATACCGCCGTCTTGTCAATGTTTAATTTTAAAAAAACTCTGTTTGCACGTGTTTCGGGTCGTGCATGACAGCTTCATGGCAGATGCATGGCGGCGTATGCCGGAAAAGTGTTTATGACAGCACCTGTCATGTATATGCTCAATATAATACACACCCGCCACCATGTTCATCCATCGTATGGTTTGATTGATACCATGATAATATGAATTGAAAATTAACCTAAGCTATCAAGCATAGCGCCGTTTTTTCGTTTTTCTTTGGTCTCGGTACCTGTCGATCAACGCTCCACAGCCTATACCGCAAAACCCGCCGACAAGATGTCCAAGCTGCGAAACATTGTCGCTTGTAAAAATCATATCATAAATAGCGCCGCCTAAGTATATGAGCGCAACTAAGATAAAGGAAAGCGCTATCCTGCCGTCCTTTGTCCGCGTGCCAACTGATAAAAACATCAGCATAAATACGATTCCGCTTGCGCCAAGAAGAGCGAGGTTGTCCGTTAACAGGCAATGAGCCAGCCCTCCGGCAACAGCCGTGAATACCATGGAAGCAACAAGATAACCGCTGCCGTATTTTTCTTCAACGGACGGTCCTATGAGAAGCAACATGCCTATGTTTGAAATGAAATGTGTAAAATTTGCATGACCAAGCGTGTAACCGAAGAGGCGCACGTAAAAAAGCGGATCGGAAACAGATGCATCATATATGCAAAAATATTTATATGTTGTTGCAGGAAATATACTCTGTATGATATAAACTATCAGAGCCAAAAGCGCGAAGGTTAATATAACAGGTGAATCATAACTCAATTTCGCGCCTGTCTTGCGTTGCGCTTTTGACTTGTCGGTCATTGGATACGGTTCCTTTCGCTTAGCAATATTGATTTTTCAATATAAAAAGTAATTTTAATCTTATATTATTTATTATAATAAATTATACTATATTTGTATAATTCATATAAAGTTTTTATCAAATATCCTGCTGCCATACTTTTCGAGTACAAGCATGAGCGGTATGCCAAGCGCACAGCAAGCTAAAAGCTCGCCAGTGCCAACAGTCAGCATCAAATAAATAAAGCCATCTTCCGACATTCCTGAAATGCGAAGCACAAGAGGAACAATTATAGCATTTGCTAAAACTGCCGGTATTGGGACAGCGAATTTATATTTTCGTATATAATAAGAAGCGACGGCGCCAATCGCCGTTGCAAGCGTTCCAAAAATGACGTCGTAAAAGGAAACTCCGAACAGTATATTTGAGATAAGGCATCCGATTGTAAGCCCCGGAACAGCTATAAAGCTGAAGTAAGGCAAAACACATAGCGCCTCTGAAAGACGAAGCTGGATGGCGCCTGAAGCTAACCCAAAAATGTTCGATAAATACGTTAGTACTACATAAAGAGCGGCTATTATTGCTGCGCGGCAGATGAGTACCGTTTTCGCACTTACCCGTGCCGCAGGGGCTTTTCCGTTTTGCATGATAGCGGCAGCTTTTTCAGCCGATTCTTTTGCGCCCGGTGAAGTTGTCATGCCCGGACGTACTTTTCTTGTGAGTTTCACTATGTTTTCTCCCGTAGTTTTTTTTATTTTTCTCGCGTTCAGCATTTAGCATTCAGCGAGGGTGAGGATGGTTTCGAACTCACCAATAACATAATACAACATGAAATCATTTTTTGCAAGTGCGCTATATTTAGATTTTTTCTATATCACACTTGCATAATTGAGATAAATATAATATAATAAGTAGTGCTCCACGGCTATAAAATGCAATTAAGTTAATTTGCTGTTTCATTTTTCGCGTGCACGAAAGGATTTTGACATGGAAAGAAAAGACGTTACCACAATAAGAGAGATACACAACTCTCCGGAGTCATACACGGAGAAAGCTCTTATATTAAAAGGATGGGTACGGAAGCTTCGCGCAAGTAACGCCGTCGGTTTTATCGAATTTAACGACGGCACGTATTTTACAAATCTGCAAATTGTGTTTGAAGCGTCTGTTCTGCAAAACTACAGTGAAATCGCCGCTTTAAACATCAGCTCCTCAATCACCGTCACAGGAAAACTTATATTAACGCCGAACGCACCGCAGCCTTATGAGTTGCACGCAACCAAAATAACAGTCGAGGGTAAATCGACACCCGATTATCCTATACAGAATAAACGCCATACTATGGAGTATTTGCGCAGCATAGCTCACCTGCGTCCGCGAGTTGCAACATTTTATGCTGTTTTCCGCGTCCGCAGTGTTGCCGCATATGCGATCCACCGCTTTTTCCAGGAGCGTGGTTTCGTCTATGTCCACACCCCGATAATCACCTGCAGCGACTGTGAAGGCGCGGGCGAGATGTTCCGCGTTACAACGATTGAGCCTGAAAATCCGCCGCGCAACAAAAACGGGGAAGTCGATTATTCAGAGGACTTTTTCGGACGGCAGGCAAACTTAACTGTTTCAGGCCAGTTAAATGTTGAATCATTTGTGATGGCATATTCAAACGTATACACCTTCGGACCTACATTCCGTGCTGAAAAATCAAATACGCCGCGTCATGCAGCTGAATTCTGGATGATTGAGCCGGAAATTGCATTTGCCGACCTTGAAGACAACATGGACCTTGCCGAAGCGATGATTAAATACATCGTTTCGTATGTGCTTGAAAACTGCCCTGCTGAAATGGAGTTTTTCAATAAGTTTATTGATAAAACTCTCATAGAACGCTTAAGGTTACTCGTCGAAGGCGGCGATTTTGGCCGCATTTCATATACAGAAGCCATCGAAATTCTTAAAAAAGCTGACAAAAAGTTTGAGTTCCCGGTTTCGTGGGGCATGGATCTTCAGACCGAGCACGAGCGGTACCTTACCGAGACTGTTTTTGGCAAGCCTGTGTTTGTAACCGATTATCCGCGCGATATAAAGTCTTTCTACATGCGCCTAAACGATGACGGAAAAACAGTTGCAGCAGCCGATATGCTTGTACCCGGTGTTGGTGAGTTGATTGGCGGCTCACAACGTGAGGAGAGACCTGAATACCTTGCTGCTGCCATCAAGCACTTCGGCCTCTCTGAGGAAGACTACTGGTGGTATATGGAGCTGCGCAAATACGGCAGCGTCAAACACGCAGGTTTCGGCCTTGGCTTTGAGCGCTTGCTTATGTATATAACAGGTATGCAAAACATTCGCGACGTTCAGCCATTCCCGAGAACAACAGGAAATGCGGAGTTTTAAATCATCATTTGATATAGATAGCAAAAGAGTTTGTGTTATATCCAACAATACATAACACAAGCTGTATATCAAACATCTAACTTAAAAAGCAAAAATATTACTAATAATAAATTAGAGAGAAGGCAAATATCGTTGACATACGAAAACACTGATAAAAAGACACTTGCCTCACAGCTAAAGTCGCTTTGGAGCGAATACGAGCGAATTAAGTCAAAGGGTTATAAACTTGATCTTACACGAGGCAAACCATGCCCGGAGCAGCTTGAGCTATCAAATTGCGTATTGACGGCATTAAGTGGCGACAACTGCATATCCAAAGACGGGGTCGACTGCCGTAATTATGGCGTCCTTGATGGTCTGCCTGAGGTAAAAGAGCTTTTCTCCGAACTTCTTGATATACCCGCTGAAAACATCATCGTCGGCGGCAACTCCAGCTTAAATTTAATGTACGACACCATTGTACGCGCCATGCTTTTTGGTGTGTCCGGCAGGGAACTTCCGTGGTCACGTGTTGAAGGTGGCGTAAAGTTTTTATGCCCTACCCCAGGTTATGACCGTCATTTTGCAATATGCGAGACGCTTGGAATTAAGATGATCCCTGTTGCAATGAAAGACGACGGCCCTGATATGGACACTGTTGAAGACCTTGTTTCTTCCGACGAATCGATAAAGGGCATATGGTGCGTACCTAAACACAGCAACCCAACTGGCATTACATACTCAGATGATGTCGTTCGCCGCTTTGCCGCACTTCGTCCAAAGGCAAAGGACTTCTGCATCTTCTGGGATAATGCTTATGCCGTCCATGACCTTTACAGCGACGGTGATAAACTTCTGAGTATATTTGACGAGGCTGCGAAAATCGGACCGGAGAGCGAAAATATGATTTATTATTTCGCCTCAACCTCAAAAATAACATTCCCCGGGGCTGGTGTCGCTATTATAGCTGCAAGCAAAGAAAATATCGCCGATATCAAGCGTATTGTTGCAGTGCAGACTATCGGTTATGATAAATTAAACCAGCTTCGCCACGTGCGCTGCTTCCCAAATGCCGCCGCTGTGCGGCGTCAGATGGAGCTGCATGCCAAAATACTGCGTCCAAAGTTTGAGATAGTTAAAAATATTCTTTCGCGCGAGCTTGACGGCACCGGCGCTGCTGTTTGGAGCAACCCTAAAGGCGGTTATTTTGTCAGCCTTGATGTTATGTCTGGCTGTGCCACGCGCGTTTACGAGCTTTGCCGCGATGCTGGCGTGCGCCTTACCGACGTCGGGGCAACATTCCCGTACAGTCACGACCCTCTTGATAAAAACCTGCGCATAGCTCCGACATACCTGTCAAATGATGACCTCACCACCGCTATATACATCCTCACAACGTGTATAAAAATTGCCGCTATTGAAAAATGTCTTAAGGCGTGACAGCGGCATGGCTTATTTCGTATAAAAAGCACTGACGCTCTGTGTCACCACAAAAGAATACAGCACATATAGTCTTATTAATAGAAAGTCAAGCTTTTTATATGAGCTTGACTTTTAAAATAATATAACCCCAACAGCGAAACAAAGTTTCGCTGTGTGATTCGGGATTCCAAAGGGGCATGGCCCCTTTGGCAGGGGTCCAGGGGACGCTGTCCCCTAGTGTATTCCAGAGGGCAGCGCCCTCTGGCGTCTTCTCTTTCTTTTCTTCTCTTGCTTCCACACAAAACGGAGGACTTTATGTTCAAGATGAAAACGTCAGGTGGAGTTGTTTTCTTCACATCTGACATCTTAGGTGTCAAACACGCATTTTCTACGCGTATTGGCGGTGTATCCACACTTCCGCACACAGCGGAGCTTAATATCAGCTACACATCCGGTGGTGATAAGGGTACTGACAGTGCCGATATTATAACGGAAAACAGGCGCCGCTTAGCTGCCGCCTGCGGCACATTGCCACCGTACGCTGCGGGCGATTACATTTTCACACTTGCCACAAAGCAGCTACATTCTGATACTGTTGAATACGTCACACCGAATAACGCAGCAAATGAGTTTTACTGTGACGGCTTTGTTACCGACTCACCTCTCGCTGTTGTTGCTGTAAAAACTGCAGACTGCGTGCCTATACTTCTCGCCGACGCTGACGCAGGTATTGTCAGTGCCGTCCATGCCGGATGGCGTGGCACAGCGGCTGGGATCGCTGCGCTGGCAGTCGACGAAATGCTGCGCCGCGGCGCAAGACTCCCTTACATAAAAGCAGCGATAGGCCCTGCTATCGGTGTTTGCTGTTACTCCGTAGCGCCTGATTTTAAGGAAACTTTCATAAAAATGATGCTCACATCACGCTCTGAGGTCACAAGGGCTTCTTCTGATAAAGCGGCGGAGTTTTTCACAATATCAAACGGCACACATAGAGCTGATTTGAAGGCTATCAACCGGCTTATACTTGAGTCCTCAGGCATAAAAAGCGAAAATATCGACATCTGCCCTCTTTGCACATGCTGCTCGCCCGATCTTTTTTATTCACACCGCAGGCAGGGCGACAGTTTCGGTGTTATGGCAGCAATTATCACACCGGATAAAAAAAGCGAGGGCAATTAATAAAGTAAAGCCATAACTTTTTCACGTATATAACCCCGTATATCAACACATCGACACAATATAATTCATAATAACTGATAATGTTGTGATACCATGTAACTATTTTCTTTCTATAATCACTAACATATATCATTTTTATTGAAGGAGCTTTTTATGAGCAAGTATGCTGTTATTGTTGTTGATATGCTAAACGATTTTGTCACCGGTACTCTTGGATGTGAACGCGGGCGCGCTATTATCCCCGATTTAGTTAAACTAACGAATGCAGCCCGAGAACATGGCATTCCCGTTATTTACTCGAATGATTGCCACCTGCCAGGAATCGACCGCGAGCTTAAGCTTTGGGGCGACCACGCGATAAAGGGCACTCCGGGCGCGGAGGTCATACCGGAGCTTACGCCGCAGCCATGCGATTATGTAGTACCGAAACGCCGCTACAGCGGCTTTTATCAGACCGATATGCAGATGCTTCTCTCAGAGCTGGTGGTCGACACACTCATAATTACGGGGCTTCACACACATATGTGCTACCGCCACACATCGGCGGACGCATATTACCTCGGTTATGATATAGTTGTGCCGCGCGAAACGACAAACGCCTTCACCGAGGAGGATTATATATCAGGGCTCAAATATCTTAAGGAGGTCTACGGTGCTGAGGTCTGCTCGCTTGATGAACTTATTGCGCGTTTTTAATTTATATAATATGAGATAAAAAGAAGGATGCCGATTCATTGGCATCCTATTTTTATGGCTTTCGAAAATTTTATGCTTTCAGCACAGCCTTGATAATTGACCCAAGCTTAGGTTTGTTGCCGTAAAGTAATACTCCGACCCGGTATATCTTTGCAGATAATACACCGATACCGATGACTGAAACAATCAGTATAGCAATAGAAGCGCAGATTTCATAAATTGAAACTGTGCTCATTGCAATGCGGGTAAACATTGCTATGGGAGATGTGAACGGAATATATGAGCAAACCTTCGTCAAAACTGTATCAACATTCCCGCTTGACATTGATACTATAACTACTAAAAAGCTTACAACAAACATCATTGCAATCAGCGTAACAGAGGTGTTTATATCCTCAAGTTTCGATGCTGTGGAACCTACGGCGCCAAACATAAATGAGTAGATTAAGTATCCAAGTATAAAGAAGATAAGCATGTATACAAAAAGACCGATCGGCATTCCAAAAATGGAGTTTACAATAGGATTGTCACCCCAATAATCGTCGTTTATATTAAAAAACAAAATTGAGGAGCCAAAGACAACAACAATTTGTAAAAGGCCTGCAAAACAAGTAGCTATGACTTTGCCAAACATCATAGATGTCGGTTTTGCGCTTGTAATAAGCAATTCCATCGCACGGGAGCTTTTTTCTGTTGCGACATTGGTGGCGACCATTTGACCATAAAGCAGAATTACCATGTAAAGCGCCAATATCATTATGTATGTGTATAAGAAATTCTGCATCTGGTCTATGCCAAGGTTTTCAATCCTACCTTCAATAGGTGCTGTTAGTATAGCGCTTGCCTCCTCCGGAGTAAAGCCGCCTTGTACCATGGCATTTATACGGTAAATACTCTTCAGCACTTCATCAGCGATGGCAGTATTATTGTCATACATCGAAAGGTTGTTGACATAGTAGGTATAAGAGGTGAGACTGTTCAAAACAAAAGCACACTCTGCCTCGCCTGATTTAATCTGATCCTTCACATCTTCGACGTCGGTATCAGCAACTTTAACCTCGTAACCTGTAAAGACAGCGGCAAACGCTTCTTTTACAGCTTCGCTGTTTTCTTTTGCATCGCTAACGACGAGCATTACCGGCAAATATTTGCCTACATCGGGGGTACTATCTTCTTTTTTGAAAATTCCCCATATACGAGGAAAGAACATTACAACAGCAATTACAGCGACAAGGATAAGTGTCACGCCGATAAATATTTTATTTGTCAGATAATGTTTAAGTTCAAATTTTAGTATTTTACAAAACTGTTTCACTGTGCTCACCCCCTCCTTATATTTGGTTCTCTGCGTACTCAACGAAAATATCGTTGAGCGACGGCTCATAGACCTTTATTTCGTCAATGTCATAAGTCTCTGTAAGTTCACTCATAACTCTCTTCTTATCCTCAAGGGTATCAAGTATAATGATGATTTCACCATTCTCGCCCCATTCAAAGCGGCCTTTGTATTCTCTTGCGATTTTTTCATTTTGCAGTGAACGAACAACAAGACGATTTCTGGGATAATTACGCTTGATGTCGCGCAAATCTCCTTCAAGGACAACTTGGCCTCCGTTTATAATAGCGATGCTGTCGCAGAATTCCTCTATGTAATTCATCTGATGGCTTGAGAGAAAAACAATTTTGCCTTTTCTTATAACTTCCTTGACCACATCCTTTAGGAGCATTGCGTTCACCGGATCCAGCCCCGAAAAAGGCTCGTCAAGTATAACGATTTGCGGGTCGTGCGCAACAGCGGGAATAAGCTGGATTTTTTGCTGATTTCCCTTTGATAACGTATCTAAGCGTTTATTTCTATATTCGGTCATACCTAGCCTGTCAAGCCAATAGTCAACGGCAGACACAGCCTTTGCGTGGCTCACGCCCTTCAGCTCCGCAAAATAAACAAGCTGGTCGATGATTTTCTTTTTAGGATAAAGCCCGCGCTCTTCCGGCAGATAGCCAAACTGTACCTTATCATAGTCGATAGGTTTCTCGTCAAGAAGCACCTCTCCCTTATCAGCGGGAAATACATCCATCAAAATACGAATAGTTGTTGTTTTCCCAGCACCGTTTCTGCCAAGAAGCCCAAAAGCCTTTCCTCCTTCGGCAGAAATGGATACGTTCTTGAGGACTTTATTTTCTCCAAAAGACTTGTCAATGTTTCTAAGCTCAAGCTTCACTTCTTATTACCTTCTCTTTCTGTGCGTCATGAAAATCAAAAACCGTCGTATATTTATACTCCTTTTCTCACTGTATATAAATCATTGCTTCTGCTTACAGCTGCCGTACCATTTATATCATGATTTCAGTAAAAAGTAAAGCGTTCATCTAAAATTTGCAAACTGTGCTGGTAATACGATACAGCAACAGTGCTCATTTGCTACTTTTGCTATCAACGATAAGTCATTACTTGCATATTTCCTTCTATTGCCATTTAATTTCACAGAATATAAGAGCCTTCTGTGGCAGTATTTTTATTATACCTATAGAAGGCTCTTTTTTGCTGTCTGTTTTTACGGTACTATTCATCTATAAGCTCTATTTTTATATCGTTATAGAATATAACGTCAATACAGCTTAGATTTTCTGCGCCCATTACCTATTAAATATTAAGCCACTTTATTGAACAGTATAGTGAAAACTACAGATACTATAAAGTAAAACAAACCGGTTAATATCATGTAAAGGAATTTCGGCTGTTTTTTATGGCGCTGAACCTTGTACTCATAGAAATCCTTTGGTTCACCCGGCTTCGGTGTTCTCCGAAAGAGCACATTTAGTGATCCCCGGACACCATAGGAAAGCATATCGAATACGCCACCGGAGCTACAATACACAAGAATGCCAGTCCCACCTACAAGAACTGCTGCTGTGAAAAAACCGTTTGATAAGATTTTATACGCATCAGCATCATTGTCAGCACTGAAAAGTCCGGATGTAATAAACACAATAAGGGCAATTACGGCACCGACGGAAAATGCGACTATATACTTAAAATATACAGACGACACAATACCTCCGCCTTTTATTGTGCTTATATTTTTTGCCTTTTTGTTGTCATGCTCCGGTTGCTGCTTTTTCGTCATGCTTTTATCTGCTCCTGATACTTCGCCAGCTCCTCTGTATTGCACGATACGAAATGTCCCGGCATAATTTCGTAAAGACGCGGCTGTTCTTTCGAATAATCGTGCTCTAAAGACGGTATATAAATCTTGCGCTTGCGCCTTCTCTCATAATTCGGGTCTGGTATTGGAATAGCTGAGAGTAAGCTCTTTGTATATGGATGGATGGGATTCTTGAATAGTTCATCGGAATCTGCCATCTCAACGATTTTACCGTAATACATAACAGCTATTCTGTCGGAAAAATACTTAACTACCGATAAGTCATGAGCTATAAAAAGAATTGTAAGTCCCATTTTATGACGCAGGTCATTTAATAAGTTGATAACCTGTGCCTGTATTGATACGTCAAGTGCTGAAATAGGCTCGTCAGCTATTATCAGCTCCGGTTCAAGCACGATTGCGCGCGCAATTCCTATTCTCTGGCGCTGGCCGCCGGAGAATTCATGCGGATAACGCTCAGCATGCTCTTCAACAAGGCCAACCATCTCAAGCACCTTTTTTACCATGCTATCGATGTGTTTTTTATCTTTAATGCCGCGTATGCGAAGCCCCTCTGCTATCGTTTCGCGTACAGTCATACGTGGGTCAAGCGAGGCTATCGGGTCCTGGAAAATCATTTGGCATTTTGTCATAATACCAGAGGAGATCGCTTCCTTCTTCTCACGGCGCATTTGTGCCAGCTTATGCGACAGCTTTCTCGCGCCTTCGATGTCGCCTGATTTGCGCAGGGCAGAGATTCTCTTTTTCTTTTCTTCCTCACCTATGCCGATGAGCTTCCCCTTGAATCGTATCTCACCGCCTGTGTTGTTATAAAGGCGAATGATTGAGCGTCCGGTTGTAGTTTTACCGCATCCGGACTCGCCAACGAGGCCAAATACCTCACCGCGCTTTATATTGAAGCTTATATCATCAACAGCTTTCAGTTGTTTTCTGCCAAGTTTAAAATATTGTTTGAGATTATCTACCTGCAAAAGTATTTCGTCTTGTCTTATATTACTCATTGCTGCCGACACCTCCCGCAAGCTTTTTCATACGGGCAATTCGATTCGTCACAGCCAAAGGAGGATCAATTTTCGGCGCATAGGGGTGGAGAAGCCATGTTGCTGCCTTATGTGTGGGTGATATTTCAAACATTGGCGGCTCCTCCTCAAAATCAATCTGCATCGCATATTTGTTGCGCGGGGCAAAAGCATCGCCCTTCGGTGGGTAAATCATATTAGGCGGCGTGCCGGGTATAGCCTCAAGTTTATCCTTAGTATCAAGGTCAGGCATGGAGGAAAGAAGCGCCCACGTGTAGGGATGCGCCGGCTCATAAAAGATATCGTTTACAGTTCCGTATTCGACTATCTTACCTGCGTACATAACAACAATATTGTCCGCCATATTCGCAACAACGCCGAGGTCGTGAGTAATAAATATAACCGTAAGGTTGCGTTCGCGCTTGAGCTTGTTGATAAGATCAAGTATCTGCGCCTGGATTGTAACGTCGAGCGCCGTTGTAGGCTCATCGCATATAACAATGTCTGGGTTAGCTGCGAGAGCAATCGCAATGACGATACGCTGACGCATACCGCCTGAAAACTGGAACGGATACTGGCGGTAACGCTTGCGGGCGTCAGAAATGCCGACCTCCTCCATCAACTCAATCGCGCGGGCTTTTGCCATTGTGCGCGTTACGCGATAAATCCTCTTTGAAGCCTGCAGCTTAAGATGATCTACCATAGCTACAGCTGATTCGATATAATCACACTTATCTTCTGTTGCCAATTCTGCTTCATAGGATTCTATAATGCGCTTGACAATCAGGACAATGTTAGCCCGGCAGCGCTCAAGATCAGCAGTTTCAAGGAATGCACGGTCAGCGGCAGAGAGATGACGCTTATGGCTAAGTTTCTTAGCACGCAGGTATTTATCAACAGCAGCTTTTATACTTGTTTCAAAAGTATATGCAAGCGAATCTTTTGATATAGAAAGGCGATCGATGTTCCCCGACACGATTTGAGATAGTTGTTTTGCAAGTTTTCGATATTCAGACAACGATGTTGAATCGCTCGAAAAACGCTCCATCCCTTCCTTCAAAATAGGAAGAGATTTACGCTTCACTTCCCTCGATGCGTCAGCAGAATTGCATATGCCCTCCGCTGCCATAGCGAGAAAATCGTTCATGAAGTTTTCGTCAATGTAGGTACGCATACGAGCGTTTAAGGCTTCAATTCCGTCTGATTCATCAAGGGTATTATCACTGTCGAGAAGATAATAACCCATTGTGAAAAAGTTGACCTTTGGTGCATCAAGCGCCTTTGTTATGATATCCTTTGCGCGCAGAAAAAGCGATTTTACTTTTTCCTTTTTATCACTTTTGTCTTTTTCATCGTTATCGGACACATCAGCATAAGCGGAAGCTGCCGCTAAAAGCTCAT
>LSQX01137991.1_pt1 | contig 74332 bp, 70 predicted proteins | sample 654561 | NCBI WGS metagenome assembly LSQX01 (sample SAMN04489861, study PRJNA283612) | anaerobic digester metagenome | isolation source: 4 biogas reactors fed with cattle manure at either 37C or 55C with and... | place: Denmark: Kongens Lyngby | collected 2014
GGTAAAGACACTGCATTACTGGCTCAACGCCAGGCAATACTGGAGCAGGCCAAGCTGCGTAACCCCTCACGCTGGGGAACACGCCCAGTCAGAAATTGTGAGCCGATTGGACCTGTCACGTTGAACCCTGAAAAAGAGATGAAGATGCAACAAGCTGCTTAAGACAAAAAACAGTGACAACTACCTTGACAAACACCGGGTGTTACAAGGACAAATAAAAACCCATTTATTTACCAAATATTGGTACAATTTGGTAATTCAACAGGAGGAAATCACATGAGCAGAAATACATCTGTAGCCCTCGGCCAGCACTTTAGCAATTTCATTGATACACAAGTAAAAGGTGGTCGCTACGGCTCCGCAAGTGACGTAGTAAGAGCTGGGTTAAGGTTATTGGAAGAACACGAAACCAAGGTAAAAGCATTACAAGACTCGCTAAACGCTGGTCTTCAGTCCGGCGAACCTCGCCCATTTGATAGCGATTCATTTCTTGACAGGATGCACAAAAAATATGGCTAAACCCTATCGGCTTTCCCCATTAGCCGAATTAGACCTTGAAGAAATTTGGCTTTACACCCTTAATCGCTGGTCGCCTGAACAAGCGGATAATTATCTCCATAACCTTACATTAGCCTTCGAGGCGCTGACCTCAGGTAAAAGGCGAGGCAGCCCATCTGTGCTACCTGACTTTCAAAAATATTTATGTGGTTCGCACGTAATCTATTTCCTGGACTATGCCGAGCACCTGGACATTATCCGCGTCCTACATCAACGACAAGATGTAAATTTGCATTTAACGTAGACCTAGAACCACTGAAAGACCTACCAATAACCCGAAAAACCCCCAGAACAGGACAGGGATAAAATTCACGATGAGAAAATATTAGATTTATTTATGAAAATCAATGAATTACCTGAAAGTGATCTTGACTATATTATTAAAACGGTTGACAAACACCGTGGTTGGTTTTGGTTGTTTTGTACTTGGTTTTCGTGTGTTATTTTGCTTAATCTTGCTTAACCGCCAATTGATTTCAAGTAACACCTTAGATTTCACTAGGTGTTACGCCTAAAGCCTTTATCCATGCGGCTGTAACACCCGTAACACCTGTAACACCTGTAACACCAAAAAAATAGGGTTGGGGTATTTTTTATATTTTTTCAAGGAAATTAGGAGCCTCACCACACCTAAGCTTTTATCCAGTGTACCCCATGGTGTACCCCTCAACCCATCAGGCATAAAAAAAGGACTTTCCGTTCTCACGTAAGTCCTTGATTTAATTGGTCGGAACGGAAGGATTCGAACCTTCGACCCCTTGCACCCCATGCAAGTGCGCTACCAGGCTGCGCTACGCCCCGACGTTTTACTTATTTGCCTGTTCACACAAAGCTGTGTAAGTAAGACTTGAACTATAGCACATACCCAATACAAAATGCAAGCCCCTGACTTTTATTTTTTTAACTATATTTTCCATTTTCAAGCATTATTACTTGACAATTTACTGTCATGAACATTTTCTGCAATGTTCCATGCGCTTAAAACAGCACTGATCATTTCATAAGCAATTGACAAAAATTCCCTGTCAGATCAAGACTTAAGCGAGTTGCTAATTTCTTATACGCAAGGTTATCCACAGTTAAAGTGGATAAAAAAATACCCACAACCCCATTAAAAAAATATTTTTTTCATGCACTGATAAAAAAACACATAATTTTTAGTTTTTTTAAAAATCTTGAAGTCTTCAGAAAAACCTCTTTTTTGTATGAAAAAACACACACCCATGGTTTTTACTTAATCTGCATCAACAATACCATAGTAATTTACTCAAGTAACCATGAAGTGATTATGGTTCCAGCCCTTGCGGAAACCAGGCGTATCTATAATGAAATCCAGGTGCAATACTTTCCCTGTACCGCCCGGTACATTGCACCTGCCATCCTCTTATTCACGCTTACTTATTTACTTTATTTCAACTATCATGACCCAAGACGCTTCTTTACCCATGTTTGACCCACATGTTTACCCATTCGATGCACGTGGCGTTTCCAAACGCTTTCGCCACGCGGCTATTTTTGGTGCCTTGTCTGCCCTGCAACCCGGTGAGACAATGCGTTTTTGCAATGATCACGATCCCTTGCCCTTATTGGCGCAAATCGAGGCGCATTTTGGTAACCAGGTTGCCATTGCCTACGTTGCCCGTGAGCCTGGCGAGATCGTGATTGACTTCCAGATACAAGGCTAATTTTTTAATCACTCATGACAACCCCTCCCCAGGAAAACCGCTACCCCACCGCCTTAACCATTGAAGACTTCAAAAGCAAGCTGGCTGCAGTCAGGCAAAAAATTGCCGCTGCCTGCCATCGCGCTGGTCGGGATGCCAATACTGTGCGCCTGTTACCCGTTAGCAAAACGGTAGACAAGGCACGCATTCAGCTGGCCTATGAGGCAGGATGCCGTTTTCTGGGTGAAAACAAGGTGCAAGAAGCTTTTGACAAATGGCAGTCCCTGCCAGAGCTGGCTGACTTGCAATGGTCGGTGATTGGCCACCTGCAAACCAACAAGGCCAAATTTGTAGCCAAGTTCGCGGCAGAATTCCAGGCACTGGATAGCCTCAGGCTTGCCCAGGCTCTTGAGCGCAGATTACAGGCCGAAGGCCGCTCATTAAATGTGTTTGTACAGGTCAATACCTCGGGTGAAGCCAGCAAATATGGTCTTCCTCCTGAAGAAACCGCTTCTTTCATTCAATCCCTGGCGAATTTTGATTGCCTGAAAGTCAAAGGATTCATGACACTTGCCTGCCTGTCAGACAATGAGCAGCGGGTACGCGGCTGCTTCCGCCTGCTACGCGATCTGCGTGACCGCTTGCAGCAAGACGCGCCGGCCAATGTACAGTTGCACGAACTCTCCATGGGCATGTCAGGCGATTATGAAATGGCGGTGGAAGAAGGTGCCACCGTGGTGCGGGTTGGTCAGGCCATTTTTGGCGCACGTGCCCTACCCGACAGTTATTATTGGCCCTCACAGCCATAAAGTGTCTTCCACTTTCTCCTGGCACGACAAATAGAACGTTTTGTTTGTGGAAAACACCAAATACGGGTATAACGGGAAGAAAGCGCTTTCAGGAGACCGTCATGCCACTGGATATGCCTTACACAGCGTCCGCAGAAGCATCAGATAATGACCTGGTTTTTCAAATTATTGCAGGCAATACGCCTGCCTTTGAGATCCTCGTACGACGGTATAACACGCGCCTGTTCCGAGTTGCACGCGGTATCCTGAAGCAGGATACCGATGCCGAAGATGCCCTGCGTTATACATGATATCGGTATGATCTACGGCAATACCGGGCACCTTCAAGTCTGTAAATGATTATTCGGGCACCATATCCTGAATGGGAATCATGTAAATAGTGCTAACCAATTTACCATCACGGTCATAGGCCAGAAATGGCCCTGCAGACAAGGTGGCAGGATCAACAAACAACTGCCCCAGGCCGGGAATAAAATCAGGCAGTTTCACCAGGGAACTGACAGCTTTATAAGGTGCCTCGGGCGGAGATTTTGCAACAGCCTCACTGACATCATGCGCCTGAACCGCAAAAGAAGATCCCAGTGAAAGCGTCCCCACCAGCAAAGGTAAAATTATCTTATTCATGGCTTTTCTCCTGTTCAATAGCCAAATATCCCCATTGTTTGGGAATATCCAGCCATTAGATGCGAAAATAAGCACCTGCGTTTCATCAAATACTGTTTTAAGAGATTGAATAATCCAATTGAAAGCGTGGGATTAATAACTGAAGTATCAAACAATACAATACAATCCACCCCTACACCGTGAGCAATAAACACAAAAATCCAACACACTTAATCTATTGAGATCACAGTGTTTTTCTGATTAAATATTTCAGTGGAATTCAGAATGATGCAATCGCATGCCTGGCCTGTACAATGAAACGCACTTAAAAGGTCAAACTGCCTGCATCACATCGGCACCCTTTTAAATAGTTGTAAACTCAAAAAAGGAAGTACCATGCAAAAAACATACCATTTTGATCCCAAAATCATCAAGCAATTCATGCTCACATCAGCTATTGCTTTTGGCCTTTACGCTGGCATGCAAAATGTAGTGCACGCCCAGGTACAACCACAAACCTACAATCAGTCAGTCCAATATATCACGGGTGGGTTTGGCAATAGCGAACAAAACGAGATCAAGGCACACTCCAACCTTTACAATGTGCACTTAACTTTTGCCGACCAACAAGGCGCCTATCTAAGCGCCGTACAGGTTGTTATTACCAACCAGCACAACCAGACCGTCTTTGAGGCCAGTAATACCGGCCCGCTGCTTTATGTCAAGTTACCCGATGGCACATATAACCTGAAAGCAACTTACAACAACCAAACCCAAAGCAGTACTTTCAGGCTTCAAGGAAATGCCCAGATGAACAATGTCATGCGTTGGGCTGCGGGTAACTAAGCCATCAAATGCCAATATCCGGTACGCTGGAAAGTGCCTGTAACAGGCCAGCAAGCTGTTCTTTCCTGCAGACATCCTGCCCAACCAGGCAGGATGTTTTATTTTCATGGCTCTTGTATGACGGCCCAGACAGAACAGTATAAAATTGAACCTTTAAAGTTGACTCCACCATAGAGGTATTATTAATGGCAAATCTGGCAAAAATAACCTGCATTGAAGACCTCAGACGCATTGCCAAACTCAAAGTCCCAAAAATGTTTTACGATTACTGCGATTCAGGTTCCTGGACAGAATCCACCTATCGCAGCAATGAAAGCGATTTCCAAAAGATCAAATTCCGCCAGCGCGTTGCCGTGAATATGGAAGGCCGCAGCCTGAAAACCAAAATGATTGGCATTGATACCGCCATGCCCGTAGCCATCGCCCCCACCGGTTTAACCGGCATGCAGCGCGCTGATGGTGAGATCCTGGCAGCCAAGGCGGCAGAACGCTTCGGCATTCCTTTCACGCTGTCCACCATGAGCATTTGCTCTATTGAAGACGTGGCTGCCCATACATCCGCCCCCTTCTGGTTCCAACTGTATGTCATGCGTGACAAAGACTATATCGAACGCCTGATTGATCGCGCCAAAGCCGCCAATTGCTCTGCCTTAATGCTCACACTGGATCTGCAGGTACTGGGCCAACGCCACAAGGATATCAAGAACGGGCTATCCACCCCCCCCAAACCCACCCTGGTAAATTTAATGAATCTGGCCCTTAAACCAGAGTGGTGCTGGCATATGTTGAAAACCAAACGCCGTACGTTTGGCAATATTGTGGGACATGCCAAAGGGGTGGGCGATATGTCTTCATTGGCCTCCTGGACAGCCGAACAGTTTGACCCAACCCTAAGCTGGGACGATGTGGAATGGATTAAAAAGAAATGGGGTGGCAAACTGATTATCAAAGGCATCATGGACAAGGAAGATGCCTTGCATGCGGCCGATTGTGGTGCCGACTCTATCGTGGTGTCCAATCATGGCGGCCGCCAGCTCGATGGTGCGCCGTCTACTATTACCGTCCTGCCCGATATCGTTGAGGCCCTTAACAACCATAGTGGTCAAACCGAAGTCTGGCTCGATGGTGGCATCCGCTCGGGACAAGATGTCTTGCGTGCCATTGCACTGGGCGCCAAAGGCACATTAATCGGCCGCTCTTTCCTGTACGGACTGGGTGCCTATGGTCTTGATGGCGTGACCCGCTCGCTGGAAATTATTGCCAATGAACTGGATATCAGCATGGCGTTTTGTGGTCATACCAATATCAATCATGTCAACAAAGATATTCTGATTATGAACCGCTAAACAGCAGGTTTTTTTGTCTGTATTCTGTCTTTAATACAAAAAGCCGCCAAAAATATGGCGGCTTTTTTTCAAAACATGCAAAGCTGTTTATGCAAAACGATGTTTTACACACTTAGACACGATCTTTAAGCAAGTGGTTGAACATACCAACAATGTCATTCAATTCAGCGCGCAAAGACTGAAGCTCTGGACCTGAAAGACGAACAGCGGCATCCTGGTCATGCGGGATATCACGTGCATCCCCCAGACGATTGCGCGCCCCATTGATGGTAAAACCCTGTTCATACAGCAAATCGCGGATTTTGCGAATTAACAGCACTTCGTGGTGCTGGTAATAACGACGGTTACCGCGTCTTTTAACAGGATTCAATTGGGTGAACTCTTGTTCCCAATAGCGTAAAACATGTGGTTTTACCAAGCATAATTCGGATACTTCACCAATGGTGAAATAACGTTTTGCCGGAATGGGCGGCAAGATGGTCGAAGTGGTATTGGCTTTTTGATTCATCGCTTGATTGTAAACCCAAATGATTTTTTATGGAATACACCTTAATCCTGAAGTGCATATTCAGCATTGGGATCATAGGCATCCCCCTGCTCGACAATCGCTTTAAGCTTTTGACTGGCATGAAAAGTCACGACACGACGGGCCGCAATCGGAATAACCTCACCGGTTTTCGGGTTGCGGCCGGGACGGGCCGGTTTGTCGCGAACCTGAAAATTGCCAAAACCGGACAATTTCACCGGCTCACCTTTTGCCAGGGATTCGCGAATCTCTTCAAAAAAAGTATCCACAATGTCTTTGGCTTCACGCTTGTTCAGACCAACACGATCAAATAACATTTCGGCCAGTTCGGCCTTGGTAAGTGTAGTATTTTCTTCTGCCATTTCAATATTGCCTTAGCGTTGACGCACATTGTGTGCATTGACCAAAACATTCAGAACAGATGCCATGCATTGTTCAACACGCACTTCTTCCAATGTTGCCTGCGGATCCTGAAGCACAAAACGGAAAGCCAGACTGCGCTCGCCAGACTCGGATTTTACATCACGCCAGACATCAAATAAAGAAACTTCCTTAATAATATCAAGTTCTTGCAAATCTTTTTGATGTAAGGCAAGTGTGTCCAGAATTGCCTGGACAGGTAAATCAACCGGTGCCCAGATCGCCAGATCCCGAATAACCAGGGGTTGACGTGACAGGTTATTGACTTCAGGCAAGCCAACATGCGAAAGTGCATCGACCGCCACTTCAAAAACCACGGGTGCATGTGCAAGCTCGTTATCTTGAACCCACTGAGGATGCAATTCACCCATGAAACCAATCTGCTTGCCATCCAGTAAAATGGCAGCACTACGGCCAGGATGCAAGGCAGGGTGTGGCTGTGCCACAAATCTTAGCAATTCCGCTTTTTTACCAAACAGATTTTCAATATCATTTTTAACGTCGAAGAAATCCACCTGGCGAACCGGCTCTGCCCACTGCTCGGGAACGGCAGGCCCCCAGGCTGCGCCAGCCAGGTGCAAAGGCTGGCTGATATTGGCCACTGTCAGATCACCGTCTTTGACGGCTGCATTGCGACTGAACACACGTCCCAGTTCAAACACCCGAACACGCGTTTGTTTATGCTTGGCATTATGACAGATATTGGCAATCAAACCACCAATCAGGCCGGAACGCATAACGGCCAGCTGGCTGGCAATCGGGTTCAGCAGTTTAATGGGATGTTGATTACCCATGTAATTGCTTTCCCAGGCTGTTTCCACAAAACTGAAATTCACCACTTCCTGATAGTCAAGAGCGGCCATGACATAACGCATGTCATGCTCACTACGCCGGGTTTCATTGCTTGGCAGCATGGCAGCCAGTGCTTTGGGAGGATTGTCAGGAATCCGCTCGAAGCCATAAATACGGGCAACTTCTTCAATCAGGTCTTCTTCGATTTCTATATCGAAACGGTAGGAAGGCGGGGTTACCGTAAACACCTCACCATCAAAAGTGTGAGGCAGTTGCAGTTGCGTAAAGATTTTTTCAATTTCCGCGGTCTCTACCGGGATACCAAGAATCTTACGGCAACGGGCAACCCGCATGGAAACCGGGTTACGCTGTGGCAGATTGATGATCTGGTCATCGATCGGTGCAGCCTGACCACCGCAAATATCCAGGATCAGGCGAGAGATATACTCGAGGTGCTCAACCACGTTCTGGAAATCCACGCCACGCTCAAAACGGTGACTGGCCTCGGAGCTGAATTTAAAGCGACGGCTGCGACCGGCAATGGCTTCCGGGAACCAAAAAGCGCTTTCAACGAAAATATCCGTTGTTTCCAGACTCACCGCAGTGGCATCGCCACCCATGATGCCGGCCAGGCTTTCAATCGTGTCACCGGCGGCAATAATACCTACCTGTTCATCCAACTCAACGGTCTGACCGTTCAGCAGCTTCAGGAATTCCCCTTTTTTGGCCCAGCGAACCACCAGATCCTCATTGATTTTATTGAAATCAAAAACGTGAGTGGGACGGCCCAATTCAAGCATGACGTAGTTGGAAATATCCACCAGTGCAGACACGGAACGCTGTCCTGCCCTTTCAAGGCGGGATTTCATCCAGGCCGGCGTAGGCGCTTTGGCATTGACGCCTTTAATGATACGACCGGCAAAACGCCCGCATAAATCGGGGGCTTGCACATCAACCGCGAGTTTGTCATTAATGGACACCTCAACGGGTGAATAATCAAACGCCTTGAGGGGTGCACCGGTCAGTGCAGCAACCTCACGGGCAATACCATGCAAGGAAAGACAATCGGCACGGTTAGGGGTTAACTTGATTTCAAAAACCGTGTCATCCAGATCCAGAGCCTGACGAATATCCTGGCCAACCACCGCGGACTCTTCCAGTTCCAGCAAGCCGGCATGATCCTGGGAAAGACCCAGTTCCCGTGCGGAACACAACATGCCAAAAGACATTTCACCACGCAGCTTGCCTTTGCTGATCTTGAAATTGCCCGGTAGCACAGCCCCGATTTTAGCCAAGGGCACTTTAATACCTTTGGCGGCATTCGGTGCGCCACAAACAATCTGCAACAGTTCACCAGAACCGTCATCAACCTGGCAGATACGCAGTTTATCTGCGTTGGGATGAGGGGCGATTTCAACAATCTGGGCTACCACCACGCCCGAAAATGGCGGGGCAACCGGTGCGGTATCTTCAATCTCTAGACCAGCCATCGTCAGGCGATGGGACAATTCTTCGGTGTTAATGGCCGGATTAACCAATGATCTAAGCCAGGATTCTGGAAATAACATAATAATTCAATTCTTTGCAATGAATGGGATGACTGCCTGAACTGCAGGCCAACTTAGCGGTTGAACTGGCGCAGGAAGCGCAGATCACCTTCATAAAACTGGCGCAGGTCGTTAACACCGTAACGCAGCATGGTAAGGCGCTCGATGCCCGAGCCAAAAGCGAAGCCAATATATTTTTCGGGATCCAGTCCGTAGTTTTTCACCACGGTAGGATGCACCTGTCCCGAGCCGGAAATTTCCAGCCAGCGCCCTTGATTGGGGCCGGACGTAAACATCATGTCAATTTCGGCAGAAGGTTCTGTGAATGGAAAGAATGAAGGACGGAAACGCACGCACAAGTCTTCAGTTTCAAAAAACGCACGCAGGAAATTGGTGTATACCCCTTTCAGGTCGGCAAAAGAAATATCTTCGGCAATCCACAACCCTTCTACCTGATGGAACATGGGAGAGTGTGTGGCGTCACTATCAACACGATAGGTACGGCCCGGGGCAATCACTTTAATGGGGGGGTTATGCATGCGGGCATAACGCACCTGCATGGGACTGGTATGTGTGCGCAACAGCAAAGGCAGGCCATCTGCATCGTTCATATCGACGTAGAAGGTATCTTGCATCGAACGCGCCGGATGGTTCTCGGGGTTGTTCAAGGCGGTAAAGTTGGTCCAGTCATTTTCAATTTCAGGACCATCGGCCACGTCAAAACCAATGGAACGGAAAATTTCCTCAATACGCTGCCAGGTCTGGATAACGGGGTGAATGCCCCCTTTGGAACGTCCTCGACCAGGCAGACTGACATCAATGGTTTCAGCGGCAAGACGTTTATTTAATTCGGCCCTGGCAAATTCATCACGGCGCTCGTTCAGCAAGGATTCTATTTGTTGCTTGGCCTGGTTGATACGGGCACCTTCTGCTCGCTTTTGATCAGGCGCCAACTGTGCCAGACCTTTCATCAGGCCGGTAATTACACCGTTTTTACCTAAAAATTTAGCTTTCTCATTTTCCAGGGCGGCTGCATCGGCAGCTTCTGCGAATTTTTCCTGGGCTTGGCTTATAAGTTCATCGAGCGACTGTGTCATGAAATTACCATTCGTTAAAAAAACAAACGGGACCCATAGTGAGCCCCGCCTGTTGGGTACAGCAATTAATTTACAACTGTTGGATCTTAGGCTTCCAGGGCTGCTTTAGCTTGATTAACGACAGCGGCAAAACCTGCTTTGTCGTTAACTGCCATATCGGCCAGAACTTTACGATCCAATTCGATTGCCGCTTTTTTAAGGCCAGCAATAAAGACACTGTATGTAACGCCATGTTCACGAACAGCAGCATTGATACGAGTAATCCAGAGTGCACGGAATGTGCGTTTTTTGTTGCGACGGTCACGGTAAGCATATTGACCGGCTTTCATCACTGCCTGTTTGGCAATGCGGAATACATTACCGCGGCGGCCACGATAGCCTTTAGCTGCAGCAATAACTTTTTTGTGACGAGCACGTGCGGTAACACCGCGTTTTACGCGAGGCATATTATTCTCCTATCAAGCGAAAGGCATCATTGCCTTGACTGAAGCCACGTCTGAATCGTGAACTGCAGCAGAACCACGCAACTGGCGTTTGTTCTTGGTTGTTTTTTTGGTCAGGATGTGACGTTTGAACGCCTGACCACGCTTGATAGATCCGCTGGCGCGAACCTTAAAGCGCTTGGCAGCGCCTTTTTTGGTTTTCATTTTTGGCATGATATAACCCAATAATGCTGATTAAAGGTGCCCAGCCAAATGCCGGAACTTGCAAAACCCTAATCAATTCTCATGCAAGACTTCGTTCGAATTTACCCTGAAAATAATGGACAAACAAAAGCCAACATACCTTGCAAGGTTACTGTTGACCATTTAAACCGGCAAAAAACCCGTTTAAAACCGGTTGTAAAACCCGAAAAAAGATGGTTTCAGGCCGATTTGTGTATGCCACCCACAAGGCAAACCTAAGAGGTTGCAGGAAACCATTGATTATACGATGATTTTTGTTTTATTGTCTAATATAAATGGAAAATTAATCCGATTGTGTAGGCAAAATATCCACGCAAGCATCTTTACCGGGTTTTATGTCTTCTTTATCGCTTGTTTCACATACCGGCCCAGTCACGGCCACACGCACCCGAACGACAGGACAAACAATGACTTTGCGCTGTTAATCCATTTGCTGGCGATAGCTGATGGCTTCCGAAAGCGAGACCATATCAATTTCATCTTTGCCAGCCATGTCGGCAATGGTACGGGCCACCCGCAAAACCCGATGCATAACCCTGACAGACCAGCCAAATCGCTGGCATGCCTGCTGGATAAGCTGGCTGCAGGCACTATCCAACAGGCAGTATCGGCCAATATCGGCTGCATCGAGGTGTGCATTAAGCTTGCCTTGCCGGTCTTGCTGGGCATGCCGACAATGTGCCACACGCTTCTTCACAACCACCGAAGGCTCGGCAGCCTGTGCCGTATCCCAATTTCCCCGAAAAGGATGCACCGTAATTTGCATATCAATCCGGTCCAGCAAGGGGCCCGACAATTTACCTTGGTAGCGATTGATTTTTTCAGGGGTGCACACGCAAGGTTTGCTGGCATGCCCAAGATACCCGCAGGGACAGGGATTCATGGCAGAGATTAATTGAAATTGTGCCGGATACACGACCGAACAGCTGGACCGGGTAATACAAATCTCTCCTTTTTCCATTGGCTCACGCAAGGACTCCAGGGCTTTTCTGTCAAATTCGGGCAATTCATCCAGGAACAGAACCCCATGGTGAGCCATACTGATTTCCCCTGGCTTTGGCTGTGCCCCGCCCCCTATCAGGGAAACCATGGAAGCCGAGTGATGCGGTGCCCTGAACGGCCTTTGCATGGACATGTGCACTTCACGCTGCGACAGACTTTGCACCGCTGTCACCTCAAGCAACTGCTCACTGGACAGGGGCGGCAATAACCCGGGCAAGCGTTGCGCCAGCATGCTTTTACCCACCCCCGGTGAACCCGACATAAGCAAACCGTGACCACCCGAGGCGGCAATTTCCAAAGCGCGACAGGCCATTGCCTGACCCTTGACATCGGACAAACAAGGATAATCCTCTGTTTCTTTACAGGACATTTCTCGGGCTATTTCATACTCGGGATGGGCGTCTCCAGCCAAAAAATCAGCCACCTCTTTCAAGGTTTTGGCGCCCAATACGTTCAGCCCCTGAATATGCGCCGCGACCGCAGCATTTTCTTTGGGCAAGACAAGAACCGCATCCTTGATTTTTTGCCGATACACCGACAGGCCGATCACCAAAGGAGCCGCAACCGGCATTAAAGTGCCGGTTAATGAAAGTTCACCCGCGAAAACCGTTCTGGACAACCTGTCTGCCGCCTGCTCGGGAGGCATGATAATTTGCCCGCTGGCCAGCAAGACACCCAGGGCAATTGGCAAGTCGAACCTGCCCGAATCCTTGGGCAAATCTGCCGGTGACAAATTGGCGGTCAGGCGACCTGCCGGAAACTGATAACCGCAATTGCTTAACGCCGAACGCACACGCTCACGACTTTCTTTTACACCAGTACCTGGCAACCCCACAATATTGAAAGCGGGCAAACCCGGTGCAACATGAACCTCTACCCGCACCTCTGGCGCATGCATGCCCGCAATCGCACAGCTTTTTAGTACCGCCAATGTCATAAACACTCCCGCAACAGCCCTGTATTATGCGGGCGAAAGCCATTAAAAAAGGCCTGATGAGGCCTTTTTGTCTATCGTTGAAAGCACGATGATTATTTTTTTTCTTCAAGTGCCTTGACCTGGGCTTCAAGGGTGTCGATGCGCTCACGCAATTTGTCAACCATGGCCACCTGGATATCGAACTCTTCACGAGTCACCAGATCCAGTTTGGAGAAACCTTGAGACATAAATGCCCTTACATTCTTCTCAATATCGGCAGCGGGACTTTTGGCAATAAGTTCCTGCATGTTTTTTTGAAACTCTTCGAAAATTTGATTACCGCTTTTCATGGGGCACCCCTGAGTAAAAATATATATTTATAGTGAGATGAATCATTATAGATAATATGGATAAGAATAAACCGGCTCAGTTTAATAAGCCCTCATTTTTTTCAGATAAAGCAACAGCAGATTGATCAAAACGGGCATTCGCAGCTGAAATGCCCGTTTTGATCAATCATATTAAGCCATTTACTGAGCAGGCTTGACTTCTTCCTGGACGGCATCAGCGGCTGTGCTATCTGTAGAAGATGTTTCCACGATACTGGAAACTTCCTCTTTCACTGACTCAGCTGCTTCAGTGGTCGCATTACTCACAGACTCCACCACATTTTCGGTAAGGGTCTCGGCTTTTCCTTCAGCACTTACCGCTTCTTCCTTGACGCTCTCAACCACGCCCTCAGTGGTGGCTGCCGCTTTTTCTTCCGTACCTGTTGTAGCTTCCTTGACTGATTCAATCACGCTTTCAGTCGCTGCCTTGGCCTTCTCTTCAGCACTAGCTGCGGCTTCTTTCACAGACTCCACTACGCTCTCGGCAGTTGCCTTGGCTTCCTCTTTGGCAACTTGGGCTGCGTCAGACAAGCCTTGAGCCGTTGCCGCTGCATCTTTTTTCAGGTTTTCAGTGGCAGTATTAACGGTTTCAACCACGCTCTCAGTGGTTTCCTTAACCGCATCCACAGCCTGCTGCCCTGCTTCCTGGACGGTTTCCACAGCAATATTCGTAGCCTCTGTCGCTTTGGTGGCAACCTGATCACCCCCTGTTTTTGTTTCCTGATCGCACCCGGCCAGTACAAATGCCGAAGAAACGACCGCCAGCATACTTAATTTGGACAAAGAATATTTCATACATGCTCCTAAAAAAAAGAAATATTTAACAGTATCGACCAACACACAAGAAAAAACAATGATTCACCTCTATGTCATTTCATTTTGTGATGTTTTTTTTATCGCTTTGACCATTCTTGACAGACTCAATCGCAATTTAAGATTGTTGCACCATGATGGATCACGTTTTGCACCAAAAAGAAACTTGACGGACATATTTTACACATGATTTTTTGGCACGGTTTTTGCTTAATCACTATTGAACCGATATTTCTCATTTCGAAATATTAAATTTTCACCCGCAATGGAGACTACCGTGAAATTGCTAACTGCCATTATTAAACCTTTCAAGCTGGATGAAGTCCGAACCGCCCTGGCCGAGATAGGCATACAAGGCATGACCATCACCGAAGTAAAAGGCTTTGGACGCCAGAAAGGTCATACCGAACTGTACCGTGGTGCGGAATATATTATTGATTTTCTGCCCAAAATCAAGCTTGAAGCCGCCATTGCCGATGCCATGGTCGAACAGGCTATCGAAACCATTTGCCAGGCTGGCACGACAGGAAAAATCGGAGATGGCAAGATTTTCATCACCGATCTAGAACAGGTTGTCCGCATTCGTACCGGTGAGGCTGGCGAGGCCGCACTTTGAATTAAATTTCATCAATAAAAATAATGATTTATACAAAACCACACTCATTATTTGACTTTAAAGGATTTCATCATGGATAAAGCCGATCTCGTCTGGGTCAGCATTTCTACAATACTGGTTCTGTTAATGGTCGTTCCTGGACTGGCCATGTTTTATGGCGGACTGGTACGCAGTAAAAACATTCTGTCTATCATGAGCCAGGTCCTGGTCACCTTCGCTCTTGTCATTATCCTCTGGTTTGTCTATGGCTATTCATTGGCCTTCACCGATGGCAATGCGTTTTTTGGTGGCCTGGGTCGACTGTTTTTCTCTGGAATGTATGACATCGGTAACGATACCTACGCCATGAATGGCAGTATTCCCGAGCTGACCTTTGCCTCCTTTCAGGCCACTTTTGCCGGCATTACCTGCGCACTGATTATTGGTGGATTTGCCGAACGCATCAAATTTTCCGCCGTCCTGATTTTCATGGCCATATGGATGACATTTTCTTATGTACCGGTTGCCCACATGATTTGGTCATCGACCGGCCTGCTGTCTGGCGCAGCACTGGACTTTGCCGGTGGTACCGTCGTGCATATCAACGCTGGTGTGGCTGCCCTGGTTGCCGCCTATATGGTTGGCCCACGCCTGGGTTACGGTAAAGAGCCCATGCAACCCCATAACCTGACCATGACCATGACTGGTGCTGCTTTGTTATGGGTGGGTTGGTTCGGTTTCAATGCAGGCTCTGCCCTGGGTGCCAACACACAAGCTGCCCTTGCATTCTTCAACACCTTGCTGGCCACCTCTGCTGCCGTCATCGCCTGGGTACTGCTTGAGTGGAAAACCAAAGGAAACCCCTCTTTGCTGGGTGCGGCATCAGGCGCTGTCGCCGGTCTGGTCGGTATTACCCCCGCCGCTGGCCTGGTCGGTCCCGTTGGTGCCCTGATTATCGGTTTCATCACCAGCGCTTTCTGTTTGTGGGGTGTTAATGGTCTGAAACGTGCCCTGCGTGTCGATGACTCTCTGGATGTGTTTGGCATCCACGGTGTCGGAGGTATTATTGGCGGATTGCTGACCGGTATTTTCAATGCAAAACCCTTCGGTGGCCCTGGTCTTGACACTGTCAGCGAAGTTCCTTACCAAGTATGGCTCCAGCTTGAAGGCATGCTGATCACAGCAATATGGTGTGCGGTGGTTACCTTCGTCGCCCTGAAAATTGCAGGCTTCTTTACCCGCGGCATCCGGGCTGAAAAAGACTCCGAACGCCAAGGCCTGGATATCAGCTACCATGGAGAACAAGGCTATCACCTCTAATCGCAGATAAGCTCTGCTTGCACTCGCGCCATTCATATAAAAATGAGTGGCGTTTTTTTTGAGTTTGATTAATCATTTTTATCGAGTTTGATTAATCACAAAAACTTATTCCCCACATTTTGAAAGCAGACCGTTTATTGATATGGATCAAGAAAGATATTCAAATAAAAGGCAATATACATAAATTGATTGAAATCATTAAAGATGCATATAAAATACATCTTATTGATATCGCCTTAAATTTTAAAGCATGACACAAAACCTTGACCCCCTTCTCATTAAAAATCGCAAGTTGCTTCCTATCGTTCAAGGGGGCATGGGTGTTGGCATTTCAGCCAACAAACTAGCCAGTGCAGTAGCCCGCGAAAATGCCATCGGCACCATTGCCAGCATCGATTTACGTCACCTGCACCCCGATCTTTTAGCGAAATCCAAAGAAATCCCCGTACAAGAAAACTACGACAAACTCAATCGCATTGCCCTTGATCGCGAAATCAAGGCCGCCAAGGCCCAAAGCAATGGCCAAGGCATGATTGCCGTCAACGTCATGAAAGCGGTATCCGACTACTCGGCTCTAATTACACAAGCCTGCGAGTCCGGTGCCGACGCCATTGTCATGGGTGCCGGTCTGCCACTTGAATTACCCGATCTGGCTGCCGATCACCCCAACGTTGCCCTGTTCCCCATCCTGTCAGAATCGCGCGGCATCAACATTGTGCTCAAGCGCTGGATGAAAAAAAACCGCCTGCCCGATGCCATCATTATCGAGCATCCCAATCATGCCGGCGGCCACCTGGGCTCTCCCAGCATGACAGACCTCAACAATGACCGTTTCAGTTTCAGAAGGGTTCTTGAAGAAACGTCGCAGGTTTTCAAACAACTGGGGCTTGAAAACGAAAAAATTCCACTTATTCTTGCTGGCGGCATGGCCAACTTCAAGAAAATCCAAACCGCCCTTAAAGACTGGGGCGCCAACGCGGTTCAGATTGGCACCGCTTTTGCCGTTACCCAGGAAGGCGATGCCCATATCAACTTCAAGAAAACGCTTTCCGAAGCCAAGGAAGAAGATATTGTGGAATTCATGTCCGTCGCCGGCCTGCCTGCCCGTGGCGTTCTGACCCCTTTCCTGAAAAAATACCTGAATAACGAACAAAAACTGCAGGCCAATGCCAAGGCCGATCCTCGCCGTTGCGTACAAAGCATGAACTGCCTTAGTGTGTGCGGGCTACGCGATGGCATCAGTAAAATTGGTCAGTTCTGCATCGACCAACGCCTTTCCGATGCCTTCAATGGTGATGTCCGCAAAGGCCTGTTTTTCCGCAGCAAAGATCCACTCCCCTTTGGCGACCAGATCCGCACCGTTTATGAAACCATTCAGTATTTCCTGACCGGAAAAAAACCGGTCATGTCAGGCTAAACCTGTTTATCTAACCGGCACAGACCGGCCCTTCCTTCCTCAGTGTTCAAAATTTAAACCGGTTTAAAACCGGTCTTTTTTTTCACACTTAGATCTCAAGGGCAGCCAGGTCTATGTATTCGGCGTGATTAAGTGCCGTGGCAATTTTGCTTCTCAAGGCATTGGTATGAGAGGTGCGCACTATTTTTTTTACGTCAAGCAATTGCTGCGGGTGCATGGAAAACTCGGTCAGGCCCAAACCCAACAATAACCGCGTGTAACGGGATTCACCCGCCATTTCACCACATACCGCCACTGCTTTACCGGCACGCTCTCCGGCCTGTATGGTTTGGGAAATCAAACGCAAAACAGCCGGGTGCATGGGATCGTATAAATCCGAGACTTCGTTATCAACCCGATCAATAGCCAGCGTATACTGGATCAGGTCATTGGTTCCGATAGAAACAAAATCAAGATGCTTCAGGAATGGTTCTATGGCAATCGCAATGGCCGGTATTTCAACCATGGCACCCAATTCAATGTCGTCTGCGTACGCATACCCCTCTTCGACAAGCTGGTTTTTGGCAAATTCAATCGCCTGCTTGACCGAATGCAACTCATGCATATGAGACAGCATGGGAATCAGGATCCTTAATTTCCCATGCACCGAAGCCCTAAGCAAAGCTCTTAATTGTGTCTGGAACATTTCGGGACGTGACAGACAATATCTGACAGCCCGTAACCCCAAGGCCGGATTGGCGGCAACGGTGGCTTCACCATCGAGGGTTTTGTCTGAACCGATATCCAATGTTCGGATGGTAACAGGCTTGCCCTGCATGGTTTTCAGAACATACGAATAGGCTTCGTATTGCTCTTCTTCATCGGGTAAGGTTTCCCGGCCCATAAACAGGAACTCACTACGAAACAGTCCAATCCCATCCGCCCCAAGATTCATGACCTCATCGGCCTCGTGTGGCAATTCGATATTCGCCTCAAGCTTGATCTTTTTACCATCAAGGGTAATGGCTGGCTCATCCTTGTGTACAATCAACTCGGCACGTTCCCGTATATACGCATCCTGTTTTTGCTGGTATTCGGCCAGGATAGGTTCGGACGGATTGACAATAACGATACCGGCTTCACCATCGACAATCAACATGTCTTTATCACGCACCAGACTGCGAATATTGCCCAAGCCAACCACGGCAGGGACATTCATGCTGCGGGCAACAATGGCCGTATGTGAGGTTGCCCCGCCCAGATCGGTCACGAAAGCGGCAAAACGGGCCCCACGCAATTTCAGCATGTCAGCAGGAGAAATGTCATGGGCCACAACAATGGATGAATTAATATCCAGATCTGGCGACATATCGGGCAACAGGGATGATCCCATCCCTGATAAAACCCGCAACACCCTTTCAATAACCTGATTGACATCGGCGGCACGCTCACGAATATATTCATCTTCCATGAGCGAAAATTGATCCGCCAGCAATTGGCCCTGGGTACTTAACGCCCATTCGGCATTGTACTGGCGACTGGCAATGATTTCGCGGGTTTGTTCTGACAGCATGGGATCGGAAACCAGCAAGCTGTGAACATTTAGCAAAGGGGTCAGTTCTTTGGGCGCATCGGGCGGCAGATTTTTAATAATATGCTGCAGATCGTTGTAAACCGTTTCAAGCGCAGCATCAAGACGGGCACATTCCTGCGGGATATCATCAGTGGCAATGCGGTAGTGTGCGACTTCCAGGGTGGCTGCACCCATAATAATCGCACGACCAATGGCAAACCCTCGGGCCACACCCTTTCCACGCATGAGCATCACAGCGGTTGAAGGGGCGATATCCTTTGATTCTCTCATATGCAGGCCCAATCTTTATGTTTACTCTGGCTCACCAAATTTACCATTGAACAAGGCCTCGAGTTGCTGTAATGCTTCGGCAGCATCATCACCCGTTGCCTCGAGTGTAACGGGCGTACCCTTACCGGCCGCCAGCATCATGACACCCATAATGCTTTTGGCATTGACGCGCTGCGCTGCACGACTGATAAATATTTCGCTGCTGAAAGAACTGGCCAGCTGCGTTAATTTTGCGGCAGCTCTGGCATGCAATCCCAACTTGTTGCTAATAATAATTTCTACTGAAGCCATAATTCATTCTATACGTTAATAACCGGAATTCATTGACCTTTGACAAGATCAATACATTTCATGCCCTTTTTGCCACCCTCAAAAACCGCTTCGCATAATTCTTCCAACGGTTTCTCACGATAACGAATGGCATTCAGAATCATGCAGGCATTGGTGCCCGAAAGAATATGCGCCTGAATACCGGCATTTTGTAAACGCTGTACCGCCCTTGCTCCAATATTGGCGGGTGTTGCACCACCCAAATCCGCCAAAGCCAATACCGTATGGTTTTGACCGGCCTGGTTTCTTAACTGCTCTGTAATTTCCACAACTTTTTGCTCAGGATCCACATCGGGTTCTATATCAAAGAACACAAAGTTTTCCAGATCACCATAGACATGGGTTGCACAATCGTGCAGGGCAGATGCCAAAGGCACATGGGCAATTATTGCTATCACAGTCATAAGCAACCTTAGGCAGATAAAACCGCTTTTTCAAGCGCTTGGGCGAAGTGCGCCGCCACGTCGAAACCGGTTTGCTCGGTAATCTCAACAAAACAGGTTGGGCTGGTTACATTAATTTCGGTTACGTAATCACCAATAACGTCCAATCCTACCAGTAACAAGCCTCTTTGCCGTAATACAGGCGCAATCGCCTGTGCAATTTGCAGATCGCGATCAGTGAGTTTTTGTGCTACTCCACGCCCGCCTGCCGCCAGGTTGCCCCTTGTCTCACCGGCCAGTGGAATACGTGCGAGCGCATAAGGAATGGGTGCACCATCAATAAGCAGAATACGCTTGTCACCATTGGTAATTTCCGGAATGAAGCGCTGCGCCATGATAGTACGGTTCCCTTCCTGAGTCAGCAACTCGAGAATCGCATTTAAATTTGCTTCATTCTGGAGCACCCGGAAAACACCACTACCCCCCATGCCGTCAAGCGGCTTGACAACGATATCCTGGTGCTGGGCGTGAAACTGCCTGATTCGTGACATATCACGGGTTACCAGGGTAGGCGCGGTAAATGCTGAAAACTCGGTAATCGACAATTTTTCAGGATGATTACGGATGGCCGCCCCGGAATTGAATACTTTAGCCCCTTGATGCTCGGCATATTCCAGCAGATGCGTTGAATAGACGTACTCCATGTCAAATGGAGGGTCTTTGCGCATTATGGTTGCGTCAAAATGCACCAATGGGAATTCATGACCTTCAGAAGTATAGGTCCACCACGCATTACCATGCAAATTGGCATTTTCTTCAATCTGAATGGTACGTGAGCGGACAAAAACCCGACCGGTTTCGATAAACAGGTCCCCCTGAAGGGCAACACTGATCGAATGACCGCGTTTTATCAAAGCACGCATCATGGCGACCGATGTGTCTTTATATGCTTTTAACAAGGGCAATGGGTCTATGATGAATAATACGTGCATTGCTATACTTCCAAAGAAACTCCCGCCGGTTAAAGCGGGATATATTGAGTCATAAAAACTGAATGACCAGGTTTATTCGGTCTTGCCGCCTGCCGCTTTTTTGCGCGGCGCAAGCACCATTACCATTTGACGTCCTTCGAGCTTGGGCATGGCCTCGACCTGGACCGTATCGCCCAGATCTTCCCGAATTCGTTCTAACACGCGCATACCCAGTTCCTGGTGTGCCATTTCACGTCCACGGAAACGAAGTGTTACCTTGGCTTTGTCACCATCGTCGATAAAACGACGCAGGTTACGAAGCTTGACCTGATAGTCACCTTCATCGGTGGCAGGACGGAACTTGACTTCCTTGACCTGAATCACTTTTTGCTTGGCCTTGGCTTCTTGCTGACGCTTTTGCTCCTGGTATTTAAATTTACCGTAATCCATCAAGCGACAAACAGGAGGCGACGCATTAGGCGCGATCTCGACGAGATCGACGTCTGCCTGCTCAGCCATGCGAATGGCTTCAAGTGTTTTCACAACGCCTAACTGCTCTCCTTCGAGGCCAATCAGACGAACTTCAGGAATGCGTATTTCAGCATTTATGCGATGGGATTTTTCGGTTGCGATGTTAACAACTCCTTAAAAAGATAATAAATTACGCCTTGACATCTTGACGTAAAGCCACGTCAGTGCGAAGACGCGCGACGAAATCATCGACAGATAGTACACCCAAATCAAGGTTGCCACGACCACGAACGGCCACAGCGCCATTTTCCTGTTCTTTTTCACCGACAACCAGGATGTAGGGTACTTTCTGCATACTGTTTTCCCTGATTTTACGAGTGATCTTCTCATTTCGCAAATCAGCGGAAGCACGGAAGCCTTCCTTGGTCAGGATAGCCACGACCTTGTTGGCATAATCGGAAAATACTTCCGAGATGGGGCATACCACTACCTGCTCGGGGGCCAGCCATGGTGGCAAGGCACCCGCATAGTTTTCAATCAACATGCCAATGAAGCGCTCAAGGGAGCCCAGAATGGCCCGGTGCACCATGACAGGCGCACGACGCTGGTCGGAAGCATCGACATATTCAGCCCCCAAACGTACCGGCATGGAAAAGTCCACCTGAACGGTACCACACTGCCAGTGACGGCCAATGGCATCTTTCAGGGTATATTCAATTTTAGGGCCATAAAAAGCGCCTTCTCCGGGAGAAATTTCAAATTCGCAACCAGAACGACGCAGGCTTTCCATGAGAGCTTCTTCAGCCTTGTCCCAGATGGCATCATCCCCAATACGCTTTTCAGGGCGGGTAGCCACTTTATACAGGACATCGGTAAAGCCAAAGTCACGATAAACTTTTTGCAACAGGGCCGTAAAGTTGGCGCATTCATCTTGCAACTGGTCTTCAGTACAGAAAATGTGACCATCGTCCTGGGTAAAGCCACGTACACGCATCATGCCATGCAGGGAGCCTGAAGGCTCGTTACGGTGACACTGACCAAACTCACCATAGCGGATGGGCAACTCACGGTATGAATGCAAGCCTGAATTGTAAATTTGGACATGACCGGGACAGTTCATTGGTTTAAGCCCATAAACCCGATTTTCGGATTCAGTGGTGAACATGTTTTCTTTGTAGTTATCCCAGTGTCCGGTTTTTTTCCACAGGGACAAGTCCAGAATTTGGGGTGCCTTGACTTCCTGGTAGCCGTTCTCAATGTAAACATTGCGCATATACTGCTCGACCTGCTGCCAGATTCTCCAGCCTTTGGGGTGCCAGAAAACAAGACCTGGGCCCTCATCCTGAAAATGGAACAGATCCAACTCTTTACCCAGCTTGCGATGGTCCCGCTTCTCGGCTTCTTCAAGCATGTGCAAATACTGGGCCTGCTCTTCTTTGGTGGCCCAGGCGGTACCGTAAATACGCTGGAGCATTTCATTGTTGCTATTGCCACGCCAATAGGCACCGGCCACTTTCATCAGCTTGAAAACTTTCAGTTTGCCGGTTGAAGGCACGTGTGGGCCGCGACACAAATCGATGAAGTCGCCTTCACGATACAGACTGATAGGCTCATTGGACGGAATGGAGGCAATGATTTCAGCCTTGTAATGCTCGCCCTGCTCTTTGAAAAAGGCCACTGCATCATCACGCAGCCACTCTTCACGGGTGACCACCTCATCTTTTTTGGCCAGTTCCTGCATTTTCTTTTCAATTTTCTGCAGGTCTTCGGGCGTAAAAGCACGCTTGTAAGAGAAGTCGTAGTAAAAGCCGTTATCAATCACGGGACCAATGGTAACCTGTGCATCGGGGAAGAGCGATTTTACGGCATAAGCCAGCAAATGGGCGGTAGAGTGACGGATAAGATCCAGGCCTTCAGGATCTTTGGCAGTTACGATGGACAGTTTTGCATCTTGTGTAATGACATAACTGGTATCTACCAGCTTGGCTGGTTCAGACCCTACCGCCACCTTGCCCGCCAAGGCAGCTTTACCCAGGCTGGGCGCGATAGTCGTAGCTACTTCACCTACGCTGACCGGATCGGTGAATTGGCGCTGGGAACCATCTGGTAAAGTAATCTGAATCATTTAAATGCCCTAATAAAAAATAAAAACGCGACTAGTGTATAGTCGCGCTAAGGATGAGACTGCTGAAAAAATTCACAATATGAAACTCTCACGATCGCGACTAGAAATTTTAGGTTTCCATTCTCGTAGTTCGTGCAGTTAAGGATCTCATTTATTTCAGTCTCTACCAAATACAATAATTAATTGATTCTAACATTTTCTGTGTTTTGGCATAATAAAAGCCGTGTTTGCATGGAAAAAACATCCTCAAATGTTGTAAAACAGACCAAACTCCGTCATTTTCACCTATTCCAATTATTGACAGGCCTGGCAAGCCATAGACACCCCGTGCGTTTATCCGCATATCCGGACAGGTTACAAAATAACGTATATGACAAAACTGTTAAACCATTACAGCACTAATCTGGGTTACAATTTAACCCATTGTTTATCCTCAATATTTAGACTCATGCAACCCTTCAAATCCATTCGCCTTGGTTTCTGCCTTGCTTTTTTTTGCCTGTTAAGCGCTTGCTCAAGTTTGAATACAGGTAACAATGGAATGAGTCACCTTCAAATTACACAAGATACGCGTGGCGTCGCACTTACTTCTCGCGACAGTGATTTGTTTATGCCCGGCTCAGCCACTCTTTCCTCCAATGCACCCCCCTATTTGAACAAAGTGGCTGAATTGCTTAAAGAACGCCCTCATCGCAAAGTACTGATCGACAGCATTTCTGAAAATGCAGGCTCAAGCGAGCTGAATCAGGAACTGCAGGAAGTACGCTCTTTAACACTCATGAAAGCGCTAACCGACCGCGGCATCGACAAGAGCCGTCTGGCCTACACTCCCCCCAATGCCTATGGCAGCCAAACGGGAACGAATAGTGACAATCAATACAAAACCAAAATCATCATTCTGGGCGAAAGCACCAGTGAAATGAATGTCAGCACTATTGAACGTTTCTTTGATGACCTTTACAAGTTTGGCAATAATATTTTCAATTAATCCAGCCTGGCCTGGATCCCATTAACCCATTTAATCTTCACTTTCAAGTATGGCTAAACCAATTATTTCAAATACCATTCTGGCCATTGTGGCAACAGGTGTGCTTTTTTTCATTGGAAAATCCGTTTATGACGTTTTTACCCGCGCCCACGTCAAAGGCATGGAAAACAGCCCAATGCAAAACAGCACCCAGTCCGGCCCTACTGTCTCAGGCACCATCCAGCCGCCTGAATTAACGCAGCCGGTGCCGACAGAAAACCCGACCACTTTACCCGCTGAATCCAGTAAAGACCCTTTAAACCAAAACCAAGCAGCCGAAGCCAACGTGCAGGAGCCCGGGGTTAACGTCACTGCCCCAGAATCACAAATCCCCACCATAGACACACCACCCGTTGCCGAGCCCGAGGCAATACCCGAAACGACTGAAGAGCCCCACGCACTTAAACTCAACCCGGATCTCAAACAGGCTATCCCACCCGTTCCACTGGCCCCCCCCAGTCCTTTTCCCACACCGGCTGCACCAGCCTCTAGTGAACAACTGTTTGAAGCCACGGACAGCCTACAAGACAATACATCAGGGGCAGCCATTAACAACAGTTTCCCTGCACCGCTAAGCAATTTCCCTGCACCAGGCGCCGCACCGGCAATCACCCCCGAACCGCCTCCTTTCGAGATCGATGAAGGATCACCCTTTAACAATTTCCCAGCCCCCATCAATAGCGGCAATCCCAACCCGGGCAATATCAATACGGTCAACCCCGAGTTTGATCAACTGCAAAACCTGCGTCAACAAAAAGAACGCCTTCGCAACGACCTGGGTTTTTAAACCATCAAATCCGCATGCAATAAAAAATCCAGATTTTCATCTGGATTTTTTATTTCTAGCCAACATTAAAATTTGAGCATTTCAATACTTTAATGCTTTACCGGACTGTCAACACTGGACGGTGTTTTACCTGCCGCCAGTGCCTCTTGAGCCAGTTTGGCAATTTCCGTTTCTGACAATGGTGTTGGCAAACGCTCCAGGGCAACCTCAAGAACACGATCAATCCAACGCACAGGAATAATTTCCAGCTGATTTTTCACGTTGTCTGGAATCTCAGACAAGTCCTTGACGTTTTCCTCGGGAATAAGGACCGTTTTGATACCACCACGATGAGCCGCCAGCAGTTTTTCTTTCAGCCCACCGATGGCCAGCACCTCACCTCGCAAGGTGATTTCACCGGTCATGGCAACATCCGCCCGCACTGGAATGCCTGACAAGGCAGATACCAAAGCGGTCGTAATGGCAATACCCGCAGAAGGACCATCTTTAGGCGTTGCGCCTTCGGGAACATGGATATGAATATCTTTTTTCTCGAAGATGCCATCGGCAAAGCCCAGCCTGTGGGCACGCGACCTTACCACTGTACGCGCAGCCTGCATGGACTCTTTCATGACATCACCCAAAGAACCGGTATGCTGGATAAGCCCTTTACCAGTCACAGCAGCAACCTCGATCGTCAAGAGATCACCACCCACTTCCGTCCAGGCCAAACCAGTTACCTGGCCAACCTGGTTTTCTTTCTCGGCCATACCAAAGGAGTATTTACGTACACCCAGATACTGTCCAAGGTTTTCATCGGTTACAACGATAACGGGTGCGGTTGCTTTATGGGCAGCTGTTTTAGAGCCAGCCTTGGCACCCATAAGGATTGCCTTGACAACTTTTCGACAGATTTTACCCAGCTCACGCTCTAGTGCCCGCACACCTGCTTCACGCGTGTAATAGCGAATAATATCCCGTACCGCACTTTCCTCAATCTTAAGCTCACCCTCTTTGACGCCATTGTTTTTCATTAACTTTGGAATCAGGTGATCAAGAGCAATACGCACTTTTTCATCTTCTGTGTAACCTGAAAGATGAATCACCTCCATACGATCCAGCAAAGCGGCAGGAATATTCAGTGAGTTGCTGGTTGCCACAAACATGACATCAGACAAATCATAATCCACCTCGACGTAATGATCCTGGAATGTATGATTTTGTTCGGGATCAAGCACCTCGAGCAGGGCCGAAGACGGATCACCACGGAAATCCATACCAAGCTTATCGATTTCGTCCAGCAAAAACAGCGGATTGCGAACACCTACCTTGGCCATGTTTTGCAAGATCTTGCCCGGCATGGCGCCGATATAGGTACGACGGTGACCCCGGATTTCAGCCTCATCACGAACACCGCCCAAAGCCATACGAACATACTTGCGATTGGTGGCACGTGCAATAGACTGACCCAGCGAGGTTTTACCCACGCCCGGAGGGCCTACCAGACAAAGGATTGGTGCCTTGACTTTATCAACGCGTTGCTGCACCGCCAGGTATTCAATAATGCGCTCTTTAACCTTTTCCAGACCATTATGATCATCATTCAGAATCTTTTCGGCATTTTCAAGCGAAGTATTGATGCGGCTTTTTTTCTTCCAGGGCAAGCCAATCAGGGTATCAATATAGTTTCTGACAACCGTTGCCTCAGCGGACATCGGAGACATCAGCTTCAGTTTTTTAAGCTCGGCATCAGCTTTGGCTCGTGCCTCTTTGGGCATTTGAGCAGCTTCAATTTTCTTTTCAAGCTCCTCAAGATCAGCACCTTCCTCGCCTTCGCCCAACTCTTTCTGGATGGCTTTTACCTGCTCATTCAGATAGTAGTCGCGCTGGCTTTTTTCCATTTGCTTCTTGACGCGACCACGAATGCGCCTTTCAACCTGAAGAATGTCGATCTCGGCCTCTATCTGGCTTAGAAGTGCCTCAAGGCGAGCCGTTACATCAAGTTCGTTAAGCAGATTTTGTTTCTGCTCCAGTTTTAAAGGCAAATGGGCGGCAATGGTGTCGGCCAGGCGATCAGTTTCTTCTATGTTATTTAATGAAGAAAGGATTTCCTGCGGTATTTTTTTATTGAGTTTGACGTATTGATCAAACTGGGATACGACAGTACGGCGCAAAGCTTCCAGTTCAGCGGTACCCTCACTGGACGGAACAATAGGCATTACCTTACCGATGAAATTGGATTCCGTATCCCGGATTTCCTCAACGTGCGCACGCTGAAGCCCTTCCACCAGCACCTTGACAGTACCATCGGGAAGTTTCAACATTTGCAAGATAGTGGCAATACTGCCAATTTCATAAATATCTTCAGGCGCTGGTTCATCTTTGTTGGCCGTTTTTTGAGCAACCAGCATGATTTGCTTACCAGCCTCCATGGCTGCCTCTAGGGCACGAATGGAACGGGGTCGACCTACAAACAAAGGAATAACCATGTGGGGAAAAACCACCACGTCACGCAAAGGCAACAACGGCAACTCTATTGATTCTGCAGGCAAAATTTGACTCGCAGACATAAGCATTTTCCTTGAAAACAATCTGTTATAAATAATAATGATAGGAATATGGAGGCCAAACCGTTAAATTCAAGGCTTGTCTCCATATACTAACAAAATGTTGTTTATGCTGCTGCGTTTTTTAAATTACGGGTTTTAGTGTCTGAAGCAGACGCTTTCCCTGACTCGGCATCATCACTGAAAATCAGCAACGGAGTACCAGTACCATTGACGGCGGCCTCATCAAGTACAACTTTAATAACATTCTTGCGGGAAGGAAGGTCAAACATGGTTGACATAAGCGCAGCCTCAAGAATGGAGCGAAGGCCACGAGCACCTGTTTTACGTTTCAGGGCCTTTTTGGCAATAGCCACCAATGCCTGGGGACGAATTTCCAACTCTACGTCCTCCATGGCGAACAGCTTCTGGAACTGTTTGACCAATGCATTTTTGGGTTCGGTCAGGATTCTGACCAAGGCCTCTTCATTCAACTCTTCCAGGGTTGCCACCACCGGCAAGCGACCAACCAGCTCGGGAATCAAACCGAACTTGATGATATCTTCGGGCTCGACCGTGGCAAAGACCTCTCCAACGCCTTTTTCTGATTTTGACTGAACCTGGGCACCAAAACCAATGCCTGATTTTTCGGTTCGGTTTTGAATAACTTTTTCGAGTCCATCGAAGGCACCGCCCACAATGAACAGAATATTGGTGGTATCAATCTGGACGAAATCCTGGTTGGGATGCTTGCGTCCACCCTGAGGAGGTACCGAAGCAACCGTTCCTTCAATGAGTTTGAGCAACGCCTGCTGCACACCCTCTCCGGACACATCACGCGTGATGGACGGATTATCGGATTTACGCGATATTTTATCTATTTCATCGATATACACAATCGCACGCTGTGCTTTTTCAACATCATAATTGCAGTTTTGCAGCAATTTCTGAACGATGTTTTCAACGTCTTCACCCACATATCCGGCTTCGGTAAGCGTGGTGGCATCAGCCATGACAAAGGGAACATCCAGCTGACGGGCAAGCGTTTGAGCCAGCAGGGTTTTACCTGAACCGGTAGGCCCAATGAGCAAAATATTACTCTTGGACAACTCAACCTCTTCGTCTTTGTTCAGTTCACCATGACGGATGCGTTTGTAATGGTTGTAAACAGCCACTGCCAAACTGCGTTTGGGCTGATCTTGCCCAATAACGTACTGATCCAGGAATGACTTAATCTGCGCAGGGGTTGGCAATTCTGTCTTGATTGCCTCGCGAGCATCTTCATGCGCACTATCCCGAATAATCTCATTGCACAGTTCAATACATTCATCACAAATAAAAATCGAACCGGGCCCTGAAATTAACTTGCGAACGTCATCCTGACTTTTATTGCAAAAAGAGCAATGCAAAACTTTGCCATCGGAAGAACTGTTTTTATCTGCCATATTATGTATGTATATCTCGCAAAAAAGGCCGACCGTATTAAAGGTCGGCCATTAAGGTTACCTTTAAGGATAGTATAGCAAAACTATACTCCTGCGGCCCTTGTGGTAAGTACTTTATCAATTAAACCGTAAGCCTGTGCATCTTCGGGTGCCATGTAATTATCACGCTCGGTGTGCTCACGGATTCTCTCGATGGGCTGGCCGGTATTGCTGGACAGAATCTCGTTCAGGCGGTCACGCAAACTGAGAATCTCGCGTGCCTGGATTTCGATATCGGTTGCCTGACCCTGCGCACCCCCTAAAGGCTGGTGAATCATGATGCGCGAGTTGGGCAGGCTGTAACGCTTGCCCTTGGCACCGGAACTTAACAAAAAAGCCCCCATACTGGCAGCCATACCCGTACACAAGGTAGAGACATCGGGTTTGACGAATTGCATTGTGTCGTAAATGGCCAATCCGGCATAAACACCGCCACCTGGCGAGTTAATGTACAGGGAGATATCCTTGTCAGGATTTTCCGACTCAAGAAATAGCAATTGTGCAACCACAAGATTGGCCGATTGATCATTAACCTGCCCCACGAGGAAGACAACGCGTTCCTTCAGAAGACGGGAATAAATATCATATGATCTTTCACCACGACCAGACTGTTCTATAACCATGGGGATATAGCCAAGGCCGGTCGGCGTCACCGACTCGCCCCCATGCATGGACGCATAAAAATCGGTAAAACGGTGCATCATTACATTGTTCCCATTAAGTCATCAAAAGCGACGGCTTCTTCAGCCACTTTAGCCAAAGACAAAACATGATCAACCACGTTGTCTTCAAGAACAACGGCTTCGATTTCAGCGCGACGCTGGCGATCAGACAGGTAATAGCTGATAACCTGCTCGGGTTTTTCATAGTTTTGAGAAAACTCTTCGATGCGGGCGCGAACCTGCTCAGGAGTGACCTGCAACTTGGCCTGTTCAACCAATTCACCCACCAACAAGCCCAGACGTACGCGACGCTCGGATTCTGGCTGGAATGTTTCAGCAGGAATTGGCATTTGATCTGCATTAGGCACACCGCGTTGCTTCAGTTCTTCGCGGGCAGCAGCAATGCGTGCCTGAACATCGTTTTCAACCAAGGCTTTGGGAATATCGAAGGTAGCGGCATTAGCCAGGGCATCCATCACGCTGCTTTTGGTGCGGCCTTGGATACGGTTTTTGACTTCACGCTCGATATTGTTGCGAATTTCCTCAAGCAGTTTTTCGGTGCTGCCTTCAGCCTGACCCAGTGATTTGGCGAACTCTTCGTTGACTTCAGGCAATACAGGCTCAGCCACTTCTTTAACCGTGATCGTGAATTCAGCAGTTTTGCCAGCAACTTCCTTGCCTGCGTAATCTTCTGGGAAAGACAGCGGGAAAGTTTTGCTTTCGCCCGCTTTCAGGCCGGTTGCAGCCTCTTCAAATTCTGGCAACATGCGACCCTGACCCAGCAGGAAGGGGAAGTTTTCAGCCTTGCCACCTTCAAATTCAACACCATCAATGGTGCCAACGAAATCCAGGGTAACGCGGTCATCTTTTTGAGCGGCACGGTCTTCACGGGCTTCGTAAGTGGCACGCTGTTTACGCAGGATATCAACGGTACGGTTGATTTCCTCATCACCCACTTCAGCGGTATAACGCACCACTTCCAGTGTGGAAAGATCGGGCAGGGAAACCTCAGGATAGACTTCAAATTTGGCTACAAAACCAACCTGACCTTCTTCAACACCTTCTGTTTTAGGCTCAATGGAAGGCATACCGGCAACACGCAAATTGGCTTCCTTGATGATTTTGTCAAATTCCTGACCGACTTTTTGATTAATGACATCGTAGCGGATACCAGGGCCGTGACTGCGTTCTATGACAGAAATAGGCGCCTTGCCTGGACGGAAACCCTGCACTTTAGCAGTACGGGCCACACGTTGCAGCTGCGTTTTAACGTCCTTTTCGATATCATCCAAAGCGATGATTAGATTTACCTGGCGCTCAAGGCCTTCAAGAGTTTCTACCGTTGCCTGCATTTATAAACCTTTTATATTGCGGAAAAATTAATAGTATAACCAGTCATTTTACCCAAAAAAGCGGATGACCATCATTTTTTTACGTTTAATTTGTCAAAAATACTCAAAATGCAACGCCCGTACCCACACCAACGGCTACGCCACCGTTCCCGCCCACGGCCCCCACCCCGTATACACAGGCAGATAAAGTTAAAGAAATCGCAAGGATTAGTATAATATTCCGTTTCATTGTTGCACCCCGGGCATTAAATCAATACACTTTAATATGTACTTAAAATCATTAAGCCAATATTTACACGTACATATTTTATTATTTTTCAAGGGGTATGAACTCATGACTGATTTTGATCAACAAAACACTTCCACAGCAACACCCGATCAAACTCAAGAATTCCGCAAACCACGCTTTTCAAACGGAAGTTTCGTGATTGGCCTGATTGTGTTCGGTCTGTTTACCGCACTCATTACCTGGTCCGTCAGTTTTATCGCCATGTTCTTTGGCGCCCTTGGCTCAATCATTTCCATTGCAACCCGCCTTTTCGACCACCAACACTGTCGCTTTACTTCCATACCGGAAAACAACAAGGCTATCGAAGATGAAAACTGGGCCTATTTTGCAATCAGGGCTGTTTTTGGCACCATTTTTGGTACCACTGCTTACGTGATTGTCATTCAAAGCACTTCAGGCGATCTACACTGGTCAGCCGTGGCAACCGTTGCCGCCTTTGCCGGTTTAGTGTTTGACAAAGTTCTGTTCAAGCAATAACTTCTCTACCCAAGTACTTATTTGGGCAGTACCGCACACCTAAACAAGGCCTCATTTTATATGAGACCTTGTTTTTTTTTGGGCTTCTGAATACCCAGGCAAATGCCTGTCCCAATCCCACCCATACCAACGGGCTTTTGCCAAACTCACAAACTTTTCTTCAATTCCTCCATAGACCCATACACCTTGTTCATGGACTCAAACTCTTCCTTGGTGCAGGGATAAGTCTGCTCAGACACGGCAGTATCCATACCATCCTGCCCCTCAGCCACAGCCGTCGTTTTATTACACATATAACGGGTGACACTTGAACCCGGCTCAGAGATCCCGTCCTGTATGGCACAACCGGCCAATAACACGCCAATGGCAAGCAATCCTGTTTTTTTCATTTCCAACCTTCTCAAGTAAATAACTTAGTTACTTCTGTACAAATCATTGATTTTCTTGCTCGCTTCTTTCTCTTTCAGCTCTTCTTCGGTCGGCAATACGGCATCGTTAATTATAGGCTCACTCCAGGTACCACGCACAAAATATCTGGCGGTCAATGAGCGTTGCAAGGGCGCCTGCAATAACCACTGGGAAAGAAAAGCCCCCACACCCACCACCGGATTCACAATCACCCCTGTCAAAATGGCAGCGCCACTGATATCAAGATTAGGCACCACCACCGCCTGAAAATCAAGCGTTTCAGTGTTTATATTGGTATCACCGGACGCCACAATAGCCACGGCCGGACCACTCAGCCGAAAATCGGAAACCTGCACTTCCCCCTGCTTCATATTCAAGCTGGCCCTGGCCATATCAAAACTGACGCCATCCTTGAAGGAATTACCCAAGGTACTGCCAAACTCCGGAATCCGGCTAATCGATTGCAATGCCAGCAACTCCAATGCCTTGGCCACTTTCGAGTCAATACTCAGCAATCTGCCTTCCGTGACACGACTCTCAAGACTAAGGTCAATCTGGTTCAAATCCAGATCGCTGATATCAGGCCATTTCAACACACCATTTACATATCCTTTACCACCGGCAACCACTGTCTTTTCCAACAGAACAGAAAGCAACCGCCCCAAGTCCAGAAAGTTCAGATTCAGCTTAAGATCCAGCCCCGTACTGTTCTTTTCGGTTTTAAGCGCACCGGTAGCATACAAAGAGCCACCAACATTGTTAATGGCCAAATTGTCAATCTGCCAATTATCCTGCCGGTTTTTTTTACGCCCTTTCAGCTTAAGTGAGCCCAACTCTTTATCAAATATCAGAAATCGTTTGGCACTAATATCCAGTCTTGGCAAATCAAGTCGTTTGGAGGCATTGCCATTTTTCTGATCCTTGTCGTCTTCCTTATCCCCAGACTCTGAATTCAAGGCCAGATGATCAAAACGGGCAGCCACAAAATCCTCATGCGCCACTTTGCCAGGCACCCAATCAATATCGCCAGTTACCGCTTCGGCATCAATACGAAACCCCCATGCGGAGGATTTAGGATTTTTTATACCCGACACCCTGGCCTGAGCAATAGTTTGTGACAGATAACGCAAAGAAGCGGTATCCAGCTGCAAGGCACTGACATCGGGAAATACCCGTGATGACTTGCCGACGGTTTTGCCAGAATCAAACTCATCCACAATATCCAGCCATTGCTGGACATCAACAACAGCAGGCCGGGCGGATATTTTCAAACCCTGCGCCGGCATTATTGGCTCAGCCAGTACACCTACGCCCCCTTTATAAAAAAAAGCACCGTTCCTGGATTGAACATCGCGTTCAAATATCGCCCTGACAGTACCCTGTCCCAGATCCAGCTCAAGCACCCTGGCATTATCGTTATTTTTATAGGCAGCACTCAACCAGCGGGCCCGTAACGGTTTTGATGCTGCAGCAGATTTACCCACTTCACCCGGGAAATCCAGGGCAAGGCCCTGCAGGGAAGAATCAACCTGCACATTGACCTTTCCACCCGCCAGAAAATCAAACTTGGCCTCATAATTGGCCTGCCCCTTGATCCGTTCCATACCCTTGGCCGACAACACTTCCCTGAGCCCCTCACCGGTAAACATCCCTTTCATGTTCAAGGAGTTACCTGAAGAACCGATATGGCCTTCCAGGGTCACAGGCCCGCCCAACATGTTCCCTACCAGTTTTTGCGCCACCAACTCGGTTTCATCAAACCGCAAGGAACCATTCATTTTTCTTAACCAGGGATAGTCTGGCTCAAACTGAAAGTCAGCATCCTGAATATGAATGGTGCCGCTTACCTTGGCATTATTCGCATCATTCACCGGGATAAACAGACGCAACGGAATCTGCCAGGTGCCGGTTGCACTGGCTGTATCCAGCGCGTTTTTGATGAGATACCCCAAAGGCGTGATCCGTGTAAACGCCAGGAAATTTTCAGCTGGCGCCACTGAGTTGGCCTGCAACGCCACCTTGGTATCTTTTTCAATACTGGAGACCAATCCGGAAAAATCATTCAGATCAATTTTTTTATCTTCCTGAATCAAAAAATAGGCCTGCCCGGATTGCAGGGCAATCTTGTCGCGCCGGAAGTCAAACCTGCCGTTTTCCGAATAAACAATCGGCCATTTTCGCCCTTTTATTTCATCCTGGTGATAATCAAGAGCCATATTTTTATAGTCTCCCTTTACCTGAAAATCACCGGATTGCGGGCGAAGCCCAAAAGGAAAATGATCAACAACCCCTTTCAACGTAAAAGGCGCATTCTCAAGTTGGCCGTCCTTAAAAGCATGAGTTAACCAGCCCAGGGCATCATCATCAATAACATTGGGTAAATAACGATACAAATGAGGCAATTTCAATGAATGAAGATCACCTTGCAGATCTACAATGCCATTATCCGAATTGGGATCAAAATACCAATTGCCACTGACATTGATATCCAGGTCGTCATTTTTAATGATTCCCTGCTGTATGCTAACCCACGGAAACTGTTGTTCATCGCGCTGAAAGCGACCCGTTATATTGACCTGCTCAAGCCCGACCGGTTCATTAAAGGACGTTTTGTCATCGTAGAAAAACTGGCTGGCCCTAAAAGAAAATACCCAGGGCGTGAGCACGGCCAACTCTTCATGGGGTACCTGCTCTGCACTCTCGACACTTGCACGCCGCCTGATTTCCGCCTGAATATTGCTGAAGCTGGTATCCAGCTTTAACTGTAACAAACCGGAAGCAACAATAAAAGCATGCTTTCTTAAATGGTCCTCAAGCCTGAAATCCCTCGCTTCGGCATCCAGTGAAATTTTACCGATTTGATTCCTGTCCACATCCAGGACAATAGCGGCATGATTGAGATAGCCTGAGCGAAGCTGTTCAGGAACGTTCACCCATGGCGCAAGATCAAGCAAAGACAGCCCGTTTAATCTTGCATTGACTTTACCGCTCCATTGCAATTGCCCTTGCACACCCTGAGCCTGCTGCAAAACCGCCTCAAGAGCGAGCGTATCACCCAGCCGCTCAGGCAAACGGGCAAACAATGAAACATCAAGCTCATCATGCGCAGATTTTATATCCAGATTGACTCCCGACAACACGAGGGGCTGAGCCTGACGCTGTTCATCAACCCAGATCAGATCAGCATCGTTCAGACGAAGCGAAGACAGGGATGCCAGCCATCCTGCCAAGGAAGACAATTCACCTTTGTCCACCACCGTCTCGGGCTCGCTGGCTTTATCCTGTCCAAGCAGCTTTTGCCCCAGCAGGTGTATGCTTCCATCGGCATCCCGGCGTATATTCAGGGCGGCGTTATGAATACTGATTTCAGATAAAAAAGGACGCATGCGCAACAGGTTCAACCAGTTCACGCCCGCCGAAACCGATTTAATCTTCAAGTATTCATTTTTCTCATTATTTTCAATCGTGACGTCTTGCAATTGCAAGACCGGGCTGTCTTCCCAGGCAAGCGACAATTGATCCACCCGCACATCCATATCCAGCGTTTTGCTGATATATGTCTGAATTTGAGGCAGCCATTGATGCAGGTTTGGAACAAGAAAATACCTTACCCCCAATGACAAGGCAGCAAGCAGAATCAAAAAACCAATAAAAAAGACTAAACAATAGCGTAAAATTTTCCTGGCAACGCTCACTGGGGCGGCTCACATCTTGATGGTTACAGTCCAGTGTATTATATCCAATACTGCATTGCCTCAGGCCACAGAAACAGTCGTTAGACATAACCTTACATTTTTTGAGAAAGCATGATGCCAACCAATAGTCTAACCCGCGCCCTTGAATGGTCCGGTTACCTGCAACGTAAAATCAGCACAAATGAACAACTGAAAACCGAACTGAGCCAGGACATTTTTCACCCCATCACACCGGACATCATCAAGCAATGGTTTACACAGACCAGTGGCCAGCCCGTGCATCAACCCATCGCCACCGAACAATGCAAGCACCTGTTACGCAAACTCAGGAATCGGGTATTCTGCGCCCTGATGGTAAGGGATATCAATGGCCAGGCCTGTTTTGAAGAAGTCACCCAAAGCATGAGTTTTCTGGCCGACCTGGCCGTGCAGCAGGCTTATTTAAGCATCATGCAGGATCTGGTGCAGATCCATGGCGAGCCCATCAACCCCGAAACCGGCAAACCCATGGAAATGATCATTCTGGGCATGGGCAAACTGGGCGGCAAAGAATTGAATGTTTCTTCCGATATCGACCTGATCATGCTGTATGCCCAGGAAGGTGAAACCACGGGTCGTCGTCCCCTGAGCCACCATGAGTTCTATGGCCGTCTGACCCAACGCATGATGCCCGTCCTGTCTGAAATAAATGCCGATGGCCATGTTTTCCGTACCGATCTGCGGTTGCGCCCCGACGGGGATGGCGGCCCACTGGCCTGGAGCCTTGACGCGCTGGAAAACTACTTGATTACCCAGGGACGGGAATGGGAACGATATGCCTGGCTGAAGGCTAGAGTTATTCCCGTCAAATATTTTAAGCAGAGCTCATCCAAAGAAGACATTGCCCAGTTGAAAAGCCTGCGCACACCATTTGTTTACCGCAAGTATTTTGATTTTGATGCCCTTGCTTCATTACGTCAGCTACGCGAACGCATTCGTCAGGACTGGCAACGCAAAGCCCTTAACCGCAATGGCGTGGACAGCATTCACAACATCAAACTGGGTGAAGGCGGTATTCGTGAAATTGAATTTACCGTTCAGCTAGCACAGCTCATTCGTGGCGGTCGAATGCCATCCCTGCAACTCAGGGGCCTGTTACCAGCCCTTCATGCCGAAATCGGCATAGGGCTCATTACCAAGGAAGAAGGCCTGCTGCTGGAAAATGCCTATCGCTTCCTGCGGCGCGTGGAGCACATGCTGCAATATCGTGAAGATGAGCAAACGCACCTGTTGCCGGCCGACCCCGAACGGTTTGCCGCCCTGGCCAAGGCAATGAATATGGAAGAACAAGCCTTCCGGTCACAACTGAACGAGCACCGACGAGTGGTATCCCGGGCATTTCGAAACGCATTCCGTATCGCTGGCATGGGTGAAGAATCAGCGTCCGGCCCCCATTACAACCACCTTTCCGACACGTCTGATAGTACCGACCTGCCTGAACTGGTTCAACAGTTTTTTGCACCGGAAATCCATGAGTATATTGAAAACCGTATCAAGGCATTGCTCAACAGCAGCCGTATTCGCACCCTTTCCGGCTCAAGCCGTACGCGACTGAAAAAACTCTTGCCCCAATTATTGGAAACCGCAGCCAAAAGCGATAACCCGCAACTGACCTGCGGGAATCTGTTTGACCTGATTGAAGCGATTGCCCAGCGCAGTGCCTATCTTGCTTTGCTGGCCGAATATCCGGAAACACTGGCCCGGGTTGCCCGCATCATGTCCTCAAGCCACTGGGCGGCCGGTTACCTGATCCGCAACCCGATTTTGCTGGATGGGCTGATCGACTGGCAAACCCTCATGCAAAACGTGGATTTTTCTCATATCGCCACGCAACTCAGTAAAGACCTGGACGCCTGCGTACTGCAAGATGGGCAACCTGACGTTGAACAACAAATGAACATCATGCGGGATGTCCAGAAACAAGTCAGTTTTCAGTTGCTGGCCCAGGATCTGTCTGGTGGCCTATCGGTTGAAAAACTGGCTGACCACTTGTCAGCCCTGGCAGATCTGCTGCTGGAAGAAAGCATCAAACGCATTTGGCCCGCTGTCAAACCCAAGCCCGAACAAACCTCGGAACCCGTACCCGACTACCCGCGTTTTGCCGTGATCGCCTATGGCAAACTGGGGGGCAAAGAGCTGGGTTATGCCTCAGACCTGGATTTGGTACTGCTTTTTGATGATCCGGCCGATTACGCCCTTGAAGTTTATGCAAAACTGGGGCGACGCCTGAGCACCTGGCTTTCCAGCATGACCTCCTCAGGCCGAATGTATGAAATTGACTTGCGCCTGCGTCCGGATGGCGATGCCGGCCTGCTGGCCATCTCGGTGGATACCTTTGAAAAATACCAGCTTGAACATGCCTGGCCCTGGGAACACCAGGCTCTGACACGCGCCCGCTTCTGTGCTGGCGACAAGGCCATCGGCAAGCGTTTTGAACGGATCCGCCGCCAGATTCTGCTCAAAGAAAGGGACCGGGAACAGCTCCGGCAGGACATTATCGACATGCGCGCCAAAATGCGGGCCGGCCATCCCAATAATTCGGGCATGTTTGATGTTAAACATGACCATGGCGGCATGGTTGATATTGAATTCATCACTCAATATCTGGTGCTGGCCTACTCACATCAATACCCCCGGCTATTGGATAACCTTGGCAATATTGCTTTGCTTAAAATCGCTGCGGAAGGCGGCTTTATTCCCGAGGATCTGGCCAACGAAGTGGCTGATGCCTATCGCACTTTGCGCAAAACACAGCATGCAGTCAGACTGCGCGGCCAGGAAAAGGCACGCGTAGATAATCATTTGCTGCTGAACGAACGCCAGGCAGTGAACAGATTATGGGAAATCGTCTTTCCCGGTACCCGGGAGCAGGAAGGCAATCCCTCATAATAAGCCAAAGCCCTGAATTCAGGACAAAAATATTCTAAAATGAACCTTTGCAATATTTTTGTCCTACTCTGCCATGGTTACCGTCACCGATATTAAAAGACCTGTCCTGGAATTACCCAAAGGCCACCGTAAAGTGCTACTGCACTCATGTTGCGCACCCTGCTCTGGCGAAGTCATGGAGGCAATGCTCGCATCGGGTATTGATTACACGATTTTCTTCTATAACCCGAATATCCATCCGGTCAAGGAGTATGAAATCCGCAAGGAAGAAAACATTCGCTTTGCCAAGTTGCATAACGTACCGTTTATCGATGTCGATTATGATGTCGACAACTGGTTTGAGCGTGTCAAGGGGCTTGAAAATGAACCCGAACGTGGCGAACGCTGTACTGCCTGTTTCGACATGCGCTTTGAGCGTACCGCGCTGTATGCACACGAACACGGGTTTGACACGATTACCAGCTCACTGGGCATTTCCCGCTGGAAAGACATGAACCAGATCAACGGCTGTGGTGAGCGCGCGGCTGCCCGTTACCCCGAACTGGTTTACTGGACCTACAACTGGCGCAAAGGTGGCGGTTCGGCCCGCATGATTGAAATCAGCAAGCGCGAAGAATTCTACCAGCAGGAATATTGTGGCTGCGTCTATTCCCTAAGAGACACTAACCGGCACCGACAAAGTCAGGGGCGTGAGCGGATTAAAATCGGTGTCAATTATTATCGCAACGAAAACAAAAGTTAAGTCCATCACACGCGCCAAATAAAAGGCCTCGTTCCCAAGAACGTGGCCTTTCACTTTATGCGCCGATCCTGGCGACTGACCTACCCCTACTGAACCGGTGCAATAACGGGCGCCGCTACTGCCGCCGCACTGGCACCTGCCGTGCCTTGCGAAGCAGGTGAAGTGATGAAACCCAGCTTTTTCAAGCCCGACCCTTTGGCCATTGCCATGATTCTGGCCAGCTGCTCATAACGCGTATTGGCATCGGCACGAATCCTGATTTCCGGCTGAGGCACCTCTTTGGCCTGGGAAATGAACATCTCACGCAAACTCGCCTCGGGAATGGGTGATTCATTCCAGAAAATGCCACCTTGTGCATCGATCGCCAAATCAATTGACTTGGGATCTTCTGTAACGGGCGTACTGCTTACCTGTGGCACATCAATTTTGATGGAGTGTGCCAGCAAAGGCGCAGTAATAATAAAAATAACCAACAAAACCAGCATCACATCAATGAGCGGAACCATATTGATTTCCGACACCATATGATTGGCGTTGTTTTTCTGGTCGAAGCTTCCAAATGCCATTATTTACCCCATCACTTTACTAGTGTGTACCATTGCTACGCAAGGCACGGACTTTGCCGGAAGACACCTCCACCTGCTGCCCGGTTGTGACAAAGGCGAACAAGTCATAGGCAAAACCATCCAATGAAGCCAGCACCACCCGATTGCGACGCACAAAAGCGTTGTAAGCGAGCACTGCAGGAATAGCCACAGCCAGCCCCAGGCCAGTCATGATCAGCGCCTCTCCAACCGGTCCGGCAATTTTATTAATGGATATGCCATCAGACATACCAATATTGACCAGAGCATGATAAACCCCCCAAACCGTCCCAAATAATCCTACAAAAGGCGCTGTTGAACCCACCGAACCCAGAATGGTGAGTCCGTTTTCCAGATGAGCGGTTTCTTCATCAATGACTTTACGCATGGTACGGGTAACAAAGTCGGCATTTGACCCCACCTCAGACAAATTGGTCACCCCATATTTTGCGTGATGCTCACGGGCATGCAAGGCCTGGTTAGCCAGGCGTGAAAACGGGTCCGTCGCCCCAAATTTATGCAAGTCCTTATCCACCTGCTCCAGTGAAGAAGCATTCCAGAAGCGTGATAAAAACGCCTTGCTATGACGGCTTGCACGCCAATTAAGCAAACCCTTAACCACGATGAGATACCAGGTCAATAAAGACATGAATACCAGCACGCCAAACAGGGTTTTACCCACGGCATCACTTTGCATCAAAAAACCCAGCATTTGTGAAGTGCCTGCATCGGTGGCAACTGTCGTTGCCGCATTGGCGGCCATATTATTAACAAGTTCCACGGCAGCCCCGGGAACGATTGTGACAGCAGAACCCGCTGCGTCATTGACCGTTGCAGCAGCAACACTACCATTTTCTGATGTATTGGTCACAATTTGTGCAATTGAACCGAATGTTGAAGTCAGCAATGACGAAATCATGCTATTTCCTTTTATTCAAATTTAATTGGAATGTCTGCCAGCGCTTCCCGTGGCACACCATTTTCTGTATGAGGTTTAAATCGTGCCTCGCGCACGGCATTTAAGGCGGCCTTGTTCAAGGCATCATAAGGCGTTCCTTTTAATAGCGATACGCGCTTGGCCACCCCGTTACGGTCAATCAAGACACGCACGACAACCGTTCCCTTTTCGCCCCGCCGTTTGGCGCTCATTGGATAATTGACTTTAGGCCGCACCCTGTAACCCACCTGCCTGACAACAACCGGTGCCGAATCGGCCGACGAAGACCCTGGTTTGACATTGGGATTCCCCTGGGAAACGCCAATGGGTTTGGTGACGGGTGGCGCCTGTTCCGAGACTTTCTGGCTTTTCAACACAGGTTTTGCCTTGGGCTTTTCCTGTTTCACGACTTTCTTGGGCGCAACCTCTTTTTTAACCACTTTGGGTGGTTCCGGTTTAGGTTCTGGCGGCTTGACAGGCATGACAGGCTCGGGGACCGGCTCCGGCTCCGGCTCCGGCTCCGGCTCCGGTTCTGGTTCTGGTTCCGGTTCCGGTTCAACGATTGGCTCTGGCTCTGGCTCAACCACTGGTTCTGGTTCCAGAATAACCTCTTCAGGCTGTTCTTCTTGCAAAGGAATCACATCAGGCATCATCTCCCCTTTAGGAGCCTCAGAAGCCGTTTCCTCAAAAATTGACACAAACACCGGTGCTTCTTCAAATTGCTTATGTGTTGCTGATGCATCCATGGTGGCAATGAATCCTAAAGCGGCAAGAATACCCACAGCAGTAACAGCACCAGCAAGGCGAATAGAAAAAGGTACTGTTGGAATTACATTTGAAGATTTATACATACTGTTTAATTTAAACGCTTGGCTCCTTGTCTCGCCCTGATGAATACGGCCAGGAATCAAAGTTCAGCCCCGCTGACATGACAAAGTCTATGACCAACCCGGTTTTATGTTGTTTCACCCCTCGTGGAGCTATTTGTCACTCATATTGAATAAATAATAATGATTCTCATTATTGAAATCAACTATAATTATTTAAGCAAGTCTCATATAAAGGTGGATATTTTAATAAAATGAACACAAGTATCTGATTTTTATTAAAAAATAAACCTGACTGTTTTTATTTTTTAGCGTTGCTAAAAAACAACCTGTTTCAGCAAACTATTTTAGACAAAAAAATACCGCCTCGCGGCGGTATTTTTATTAGCTGGTAATAAATTACTTAGCTGATACTTCTTTGGCTTGTGGACCTTTAGGGCCATCTGCAACCACGAAAGTAACTTCCTGGTTTTCTTGCAGAGATTTGTAACCTGTACCGATGATGTCGGTGTGGTGTACAAACAGATCTTTACCGCCTGAAGCGGGTTTGATGAAGCCGAAGCCTTTTTCGTTATTAAACCATTTAACGATGCCAGATTCTGTTGACATTTGAATTTCCTTAAAATTACGGTCTGAATAGACCAAACAAACACAAGACCATCAAGGAGTAGACAAAAGCACAACGAAACTGCATGAGCAAAGAATCTAGCAAAAATCAACGAACTTGAAAATCTTATACATCACACTATGACGACTATTCAGACCCCTGTCAACAAAAATTTACCGGGGAATTACCCTGAGTCATTTGCAAATGCATTTCACGTAACAAAAAATGCCTGACAAGCAGTTTTTCATGACAAGCAAAAATACTGCAATATCAGGCATTTACCCATATATATTAAGGATTTAAGGGTTTACTTCCGGCCAAATAAAAACTGGCCATCTTGCATACCCACCAGAATGGTATCTTTTGGACCCAACTCTCCTTCAAGAATTCGTTTTGCAATCGGATTCTCAATGTGTTGTTGAATCGCACGTTTTAAAGGTCGAGCCCCAAAAACCGGATCAAATCCATTCTCGGCAATTAAGGCAAGTGCCTCTTCGGATACTTCCAAGTCCATTTCCTGCTCATGCAATCTTTGTGCAAGACGTTTCAACTGGATATTCGCAATCGAAGCAATATGCTTGCTGCTCAAGGCATGGAACACAACCACTTCATCAATCCGGTTCAGGAATTCAGGACGGAAGGCCTGTTTGACATCCTCCCACACCACTTCTTTGATCGCCTCGTAAGACTGACCCACCATGCTTTGAATATGATGCGAACCAAGGTTGGACGTCATGATGATGACCGTATTGCGAAAATCGACTGTACGGCCCTGACCATCCGTCAGGCGACCATCATCAAGTACTTGCAATAATACGTTGAACACATCCGGATGCGCTTTTTCAACCTCATCAAGCAAAATCACGCTATAAGGTTTACGACGTACCGCTTCTGTCAGATACCCCCCTTCCTCATAGCCAACGTACCCCGGAGGCGCACCAATCAGACGGGCAACCGAATGTTTCTCCATGAATTCACTCATGTCGATCCTGATCATATGCTCATCAGAGTCAAACAGAAAACTGGCCAATGCCTTGGTTAATTCGGTTTTACCCACACCGGTTGGCCCCAGGAACAGGAACGATCCATAAGGTTTGGAAGGATCGGACAAACCGGCCCGTGAACGGCGAATGGCATCAGCCACCAGGGTAACCGCTTCATCCTGACCAACCACCCGTTTGTGCAGCTCATCTTCCATCGCCAGCAATTTTGACCGCTCTCCCTGCATCATTTTGGAAACCGGGATGCCGGTGGCGCGAGAAACCACTTCTGCAATTTCCTCGGCACCCACCTTGGTCCGCAACAATTTGGGCTTTTCAGTCTGCTCTGCACCGGCTTCAGCGGCTTTCAGGCGACCTTCCAGTTCGGGCAATTTGCTGTATTGCAATTCAGCCAGTTTATCAAACTGCCCCTTGCGCTGGAACTCAGCCATTTGCGCACGCAGTTGGTCGATCTCTTCCTTGATCGCTTTAGAACCCTGCACAGCCGCTTTCTCGGCCTTCCAGATTTCCTCGTAATCGTTATACTCGCGCTGAAGCTGCTCCATTTCCTCTTCAATCAATTGCAAGCGACGACGCGAAGCTTCGTCCGTTTCCTTGATGACAGCCTCACGTTCGATTTTCAATTGAATGATACGTCGGTCAAGCCGGTCCATCACTTCAGGCTTGGAGTCGATTTCCATCCGGATACGGGCCGCGGCCTCATCAATCAGGTCAATTGCCTTATCAGGAAGGAAGCGATCGGTAATATAACGGTTGGACAACTCGGCAGCCGCCACAATGGCCGGATCGGTAATATCCACGCCGTGGTGAATTTCATAACGCTCTTGCAAACCACGCAAAATGGCAATGGTCGATTCCACATCAGGCTCATCCACGATCACTTTCTGGAAGCGTCGCTCCAGGGCAGCATCCTTTTCAATATATTTTCGGTATTCATCAAGCGTGGTTGCACCTATGCAATGCAACTCACCCCGTGACAGGGCCGGTTTAAGCATATTGCCAGCATCCATGGCGCCTTCCGCCTTACCAGCGCCCACCATGGTATGGATTTCATCAATAAAAACAATATTATTGCCATCATCCTGGGCCAGCTCTTTCAGGACTGCTTTCAGGCGTTCCTCAAATTCGCCACGAAACTTAGCACCGGCCAGCAAAGCGGCCAGGTCCAGTGAAAGCACGCGCTTTCCACGTAAAGACTCAGGCACCTCATCATTGATAATACGCTGGGCCAGCCCCTCGACAATCGCGGTTTTACCCACACCCGGCTCACCAATCAGCACCGGATTGTTTTTGGTACGGCGTTGCAAGATCTGGATGGCCCGGCGGATTTCATCGTCGCGCCCTATAACCGGATCCAGTTTGCCCTGACGTGCACGCTCGGTCAGGTCTGTCGTGTATTTTTCCAGGGCCTGACGATGGGATTCGCCTTCCTGATCAGTTAAAGACTCACCACCCCGTACAGCTTCAATCGCCGCCTCAAGGGCTTTTTTCTGCAAACCGGCTTCACGCAAGATTCGGCCTGCCGGCCCATTATCATCAGCCAGGGCAAGCAAAAACAATTCACTCGCAATAAATGCGTCACCACGCTTTGCCGCTTCTTTATCAGTTTTATTCAGCAGACCGTTCAGGTCCCGGCTGATCTGGATATTGGCATCGGCCCCCTGCACTTGCGGAATATCCTTGATGGCCTTGTCAAGCGCCGGCAGCACACGGTTAACCGACACGCCTGAACGTGCCAGCAAACTGGCCGAGCCACTTTCGGCATCGGCCAGCAAGGCAGACAATACATGAACGGGTTCTATATAAGGGTTGTCATTTCTGGTTGCTATACTTTGGGCATCTGCCAAAGCCTGCTGGAATTTTGTTGTCAACTTATCAAATCGCATCATTCTTTCCTGTATAAGGTTGAGCGCATCTGCTCGGGTTATCTTTGAATACTGCTTATATAGTGCTGCGCTTGTGAAATTTCAAGATATAAAATTTCATTTTTTGATAACTGTCCCATTCGTTTCAGGCTTGGGCAAGTTTCCACTGACATGGGCAATAATTGATCCTGCCTCCTGCAGGAACGATGCCTCAAAACCAATTCCCCGAATTCCAATGTTAAAATGCCAGTTCAATCCTTCAACAAAACAAGGCAATTGTTATTGTCAATTGTAGTATTTCATTTCTTTTTTTCAATGCCTGTCTTACCGCCAGCCCACCTTCCCCATTTCATTGTGATCGACACCTGTGTCCTGATGTCCAATGTATTGCGACACCTGCTGTTTCGCCTGGCACAGGCAGGGCATTTTCATCCTGTATGGGCCGAATACATCGGTGTGGAATGGCGACGCAATGCCAGCCGTATCTGGAATGTAACCCCTGAAATACTTGATGTGGAATGGCTGAAAATGCAACAGCAATTCCCACTCGCCAATATGGGCGATGTCAGCGCCTATGAGACAGGCCTTAAACGCAGTGACAAAAAAGACTGGCATGTGATTGCCGCGGCACGTGCCATCCAGCAAAAACACCCGGAAAGCACCACCTGTATCTTAACCCGCAACATAAAGGACTTTCATCGGGCAGAAATCCGGAATCTTGGGCTGTACCTGTATGACCCGGACCAATTTTTGGTGATGTGCTGGGAAAACCATCAGGCACACATGCAAGCCCTGCTTGAACTTATTCCAGCAGATGCCCTGAAAATAGGCCGGCAAGCCGAACCTTTGGAAACCGTACTCAAACGCGAGCGGCTGTTTCGACTGAACAAACTGACCTTGCAACAGCAAGCACTTCAGTTTGAGCCTGCCCTGTAGCAGTAAAATAGGGCCCAACCGTCACACAAGCAGTGATTTTCACGATTCTCTTTAGCGTCAGGACTTCACTTCCTTTTTATTTCAAGCACTTTCCAAGAGGGTTAGAATGAGTCGATTTACTCAACTTGAAAGTTTTGTCGCAGTGGCAACATTGGGTACCCTGTCTGCCGCGGCCCGTCAGGCAAACATTGCTCCCGCCATGATGGGACGGCGCATCGATGCCCTGGAGGAAAGACTGGGCGTAAAATTAATCATACGTTCAACCCGAAAATTGTCACTAACACCGGAAGGACATATTTTTCTGGAAGAAGCCCAAAGAATCCTGAAAGACCTGGCCGATACCGAAAGCCTCATTACAGAGGGTAAAGTCAAGGTAAGTGGTCCTTTGCGCATTACGGCTCCGGCCGGATTCGGACGCAAGCACGTTGCTCCGCTTATTCCTGTCTTTTGTGAGCAATATCCCGATGTCAAGGTATCGCTTGACTTGACTGACCGAGTGGTAGACCTGGTTGAAGAGCAATACGATTGTGCCATTCGGATTGGTGATCTTGAGAATTCACAACTGATTGCCATCAGGCTGGCCGAAAATCATCGGGTTGTCGTGGCCGCCCCAGAATACCTGAAAACACACGGCACTCCCCAGCATCCCGATGAACTCCAGCACCATGAGTGTCTTTCATTTGGCTCCCAGGGCAATCAGCATAAAGGGTGGCTATTCAAGGAAAATGACCAGATTATTGCCATTAAGCCCAAAGCACGATTATCCTGTTCTGACGGTTCAGTCTTGCTTGAATGGACATTAAGCGGCTTTGGACTGTCCTGGCGCTCCATGTGGGAAGTCAGGCGCGAAATTGAAAAAGGGACATTAGTGACCATATTGGATGAATATAATGCACCCGCAAATGGCATTTATGCCATGCTACCCGACAGAAAACATTTACCTCAAAGAACCCGTGGTTTCATCAATTTACTTAAAAACACGTATGCGCAAAAAAAATACTGGAAATAATGTCACCCGGAAATGGCAACATGATACTGAACATGTTTTAAACACAAGCCGCACGATCAAGTTGAGCCCGATTGCACACAAAAAAAGGATTTCATTCTGGTTTTTATTGTAAAAATAAATGAATTGCTTAAGAAAAAAATTGATATATGCCAAACAATAACAATCCAAATACATATAACGGCTACAATATGCAGTGCTATCTCAATAGCTTGAGCATAGCAATAAGGAAATGATAGGGATGCTCAAACACCTTTTACTCAATAAAGAATCAATTCATTGTTCAACCTGTATGTTGGGGCACTTGTGTGTCCCAGGAGGATTAACACCCTCTGAAACAAACAGGTTGACCGAACTGATCAAAGAACGCATACGTATTCCCAAAGGAACACTGTTCTTCAAGGTTGGCGATCCTCTTACGGCCATTTACAGCATTCGTTCGGGTTCCATGAAAACACAACTCGAAAACGAAAGCGGGCACGTGCAAATTACCGGCTTTTTTCTGGCCGGAGAATTACTGGGTCTTGACGGATTCAGTGAAGGCACTCATTTATCCAATGCCATTGCCCTTGAGGATACCGAGGTTTGCGTTCTTAAACTTAGCGATCTTGATGTCCTGACCCAGGAAATCCCTGCCCTGCAGCAGCAATTCTGGAAAATTCTCAGTAAGGAAATTTCGCGCTCACACAATCTGGTCCTGTCTTTGGGTGCCATGCGCTCAGAACAACGGGTTGCCTCTTTTTTATTAAATCTCTCAGCTCGTTTCACAAATCTGGGTTATTCACCCAATGAATTCATTTTACGCATGAGTCGGGAAGAAATTGGCAACTATTTGGGTCTGACCCTTGAAACAGTCAGCCGTCTGCTCTCACGCTTTGCCAAAGAAGGCCTGATCCGCATCCATCAACGCCAGGTTCAACTGTTAAGCAAATCAGGGCTGCATGATCTGATCAAAAACGAGCAAAACATCAAGATAAAATAAAAAAGTACGAAGAACTTCGTACTTTTTTATTCTAATCAATTTTAATAATAAACGCTAAAGCTCTTCGTCATTGTCAAACAACCGGTTGTTTCCACGAGTATTGATCATGAACAAGCTTAACAGACTGGAAAAGGCGGCCATGATCCAGAACAGAAAAAAGCCACCGGCATAAACCCACTCGATACTGACCGGGATATAACCAAATATGCTTATATCCGCAGGCTCTACCAACGCAAATACCACACCGCTTAACAAACCTGCCGCCAAAAATGAAGGCCATATAATCCACATTATGGTACGCATATCGTCCCCCGTTTGTTATTTGAGCTCTCTGTTTTCCACCTCTGGATTTGTGCCAAACCGGGGAATATCCTTGCCATCCTTACTGACAAAAAGCCCTTGCTTGACACCTTCCAGTTTAATTTGCTGGTCTACATTCGTAGATAATGCCAGCACTATGGTAATGATGCAACCAATTATTGCCAGCGCCGGTCCTGCCATTAATATCCATGGCCAAGGCTCCTTGTACCAAGGATTAACATCAAGATCATCATCATTGTAGGTAGACATGTAAATTTCCAGCTTAAATTTAGTTAGGAACAAAGAAACTTGTTTTCTCTTCCGCCTTCAGGTCAAGTTCTTCACTTTCCAGCGTTTGGGCTTTCAATTGAAGATCGTACAAACCTGGCTTGATCTCTCCAAGCGGAACCTGGATAACCAGTGGCACCCATTCATTGGCAAAAGGCGCCACTTTAACCACGGCACTATCACTGTCACCGGCACGAACATGGACATTTTCAAGATCCTTGCCTTGAGCGGTAATTTCAAGATCAAGTGGCTCTTCGGTCATGTTGATCAGCTGTATCCGGTAGACGTTTTCAATTAAACCTCCCGGTACTTCACGACCCAATGCGCCACGATCCCTCATGATATCCATCCGCAATGGTGTACGCATGGCCACTGACACCAGGAAAGCAATAATAAAGAATGCCAGCAAGGTCAGATAAACATAAACACGCGGCTTGAACAGACGTTTTCTGGCCTGTTTATTATCAAGGCCCTCAAGCATGCCATTTTCAGACGTATAACGGATAAGACCTTTTGGATAATTCATTTTATCCATGATCTGGTCACAGGCATCAATACAGGCACCACAGCCAATACACATGTATTGCAGACCGTTACGAATATCGATCCCGGTTGGGCAGACCTGTACACAGACCGTACAGTCAATACAGTCCCCAAGACCCATTTCATGATGATCTACCTTACGTGAACGTCCACCACGGGGTTCACCACGAATTTTGTCATAGGTAACCACAAAGGTATCGGAGTCTACCATCACACTCTGGAAGCGCGCGTAAGGGCACATGTACTTACAGACTGATTCGCGCAGGAAGCCTGCATTACCCCAAGTTGCCAAGGAGTAGAAAATGATCCAGAACCATTGCCATGGGCCTAGTTCAAAATTGATAAGATCAGAACCCAATTCACGGATGGGCGCAAAATAGCCAATAAACGTGGAACCCGTCCACCAGGCTACGGCGATCCATAATATATGTTTGGTTGCCTTGATGCGGAATTTGCGAAACGACCAAGGCTCTTCGTCAAGGCGAATACGGGCTACCCGATCACCTTCCACCTTGCGTTCTATCCACATGAAAATTTCGGTATAGACCGTTTGAGGACAGGCATATCCACAGAACAGGCGTCCGGCCAGCGCCGTAAACAGGAACAGGCCGTAAGCGGAAATAATAAGTATGACGGCCATATAAAATACATCTTGCGGCCACAATACCATACCAAAAATATAAAACTTGCGGGCGGCAAGGTCGAACAGAACAGCCTGACGGTCATTCCATTGCAACCATGGCAACCCGTAAAAAATAACCTGGGTAAAAAGAACGAGAATGATCCTCCAGCGAGCGAAGATACCGGTTACCGATCGAGGGTAGATTTTCGCCCTGAATTCATCAATAACCCTGGTGGTTTCTTCCTCGGTCAACCCTGCTGAGCTTGATACCTGAGTTGGGCGCTGTATTTGCACGGGTTGCCAAGCTGGAACCTGTTCCGAATTTCTGTCTTCGGTACTTCGATCATTACTCATTCTTTCTTCCTTGGTTTACTGCTTATTGTGCTACGGCTTCTTTATTAGAGAGACTCCATACATACGATGTCAACATACGGATCTGATCGGGTGTGAGAAGGTTTTTCTGCGCAGGCATAAGACCTTCACGTCCGTTCAGGATCGTATTAACGATGGCATCTTTGGAACTGCTGTTCAACCAGATGTTATCAGTCAGGTTAGGCGCGCCCAGGGCTTTATTGCCTTTGGCATCAGCACCGTGACAGGCCACACAAAACTGGTTAAAGGTTACTTTCCCTGCCGGCACCAGCGTAGCGTCATGTGACAGCCCTGAAAGTGAACGGACATAGTTGGCGACTTCCTCGGCTTTTGCCTGGGGAATTGCCGCTCCCAAAGGAGCCATGATGCCATGACGACCTTCTGTGATGGTTTGCAGGATGGTCGCGGGCTCACCACCATACAACCAGTCGCCATCAGTCAGGTTGGGATAGTTGGGCTGGCCTTTTGCATCTGAACCATGACATTGTGCACAGTTGTTCAGGAACAACCGTTCACCAATCATGTGAGCCTCAGGGTTTTTAACCAACTCATCAATAGGCATTGCCGCAAACTTTTCATAAACGGGCGCAATGGTCTTCAGGTACTCGGCACGCTCTTCTTCAACTTGCTTGGCGGCTGTATAGCCAACCACACCCGGATTGGATCCCAGTGCCGGATACAAAAACATGATAAAAAGCGCCACAACACACAAGCCAATGTACATGATGACCCACCAACGGGGGATTGGTGTGTTCAACTCACCAACTCCATCCCATACGTGCCCCGTACTTTCCTCACCTTTAGGGGCGCCACCCAGCCAAGACCGTTGCGTGAACAACAACCAAAGACAAAATACAACACCACCCAGCGCAATGATGGAAATCCAGTAACTCCATCCAATGCTCACGAAATCACTCATGATCCATACCCCTTATTACGACTTCCTTTATCTGATCCCTCATCTGGCAATGCGAATGGCAACCTTGCCGCTTCGTCATTGTCCTTGACACGGTGCTTTGACCATGCCCACCAGATGATTCCAAAAAACATCAACATTGATATGACGGTGAATACACCATTTAATATAGCCATATCAGTTACCCCCCGGTACTAACTGCCTGTGTTGCAGGTTGGGCAGTTTCTTTGGCGCGTAACGCGTTGATAAAACCAACACCCAGACTTTGCAGGTAAGCAATAACAGCATCTTCCTCTGTTTTGCCGGCAAGTTCTTTATTGGCATTGGCAATCTGCTCATCAGTATATGGAACACCCAGCTTGCGCAGTGCATTCATACGGGGTCTCAGATCAACGTTGGAAATATCTTTATGTTGCAACCAGCTGTATGCCGGCATATTGGACTCTTTAACCAGGGCACGCGGATCACGCAGGTGAAGCCTGTGCCAGTCATCGGAGTAACGGCCACCCACACGGGCAAGGTCAGGACCGGTACGCTTGGAACCCCACAGGAACGGGTGATCGTAAACGGACTCACCGGCCAGGGAGTAATGACCATAGCGCAACACCTCGGATTGCAACATGCGAACCTGCTGCGAGTGACAACCTACACAACCTTCCTTGATGTAAATGTCACGGCCTGCCAATTGCAGGGGGGTGTAAGGAGTGACCCCCTCTGCAGGCTGAGTGGTTGAATGCTGGAAAAACAAAGGAACGATTTGCACCAATCCAGCAAATGAGATCACCAGGATACTGAGGATAATCAGTATCCCGACATTCTTCTCAATAGTTTCGTGTGAGAAAAAGCTTTTTGATTTATTAGCCATTAGAGTTCTCCTAATTACACTGTTGCAGGAGCACCAACTGCTGATGCTTGGTGAGAGTCTTCAGAAGAACCAACCGGCACAGCAGGATTAACAGGTTTTTGTCCTTTGATGGTGATAATGACGTTGTACAACATAATGATCACACCAGCCAGGAAGCAAGCGCCACCCGTGAAACGAATGATATAAAGCAAATACTTGGATTTAAGCGCCTGCACAAATGCATAAGTCATGGTGCCATCAGGCTCAACAGCACGCCACATCAGACCTTCCATTACACCGGCAATCCACATTGAAGCGATATAAAGAACAACACCAATGGTGGCGATCCAGAAGTGGGCTTCCACCAGGGATTTGCTGGCCATGGAATCACGACCCCACAAACGTGGAATCATGTAATACAGACTACCAAAAGTAATCATGGCAACCCAACCCAGGGCACCAGAGTGAACGTGTGCAATCGTCCACTCTGTATAGTGAGACAAGGCGTTCACGGAACGGATGGACATCATTGAACCTTCAAAGGTTGACATACCATAGAAAGAAAGTGCCACCACCATGAATTTCAGGACAGGGTCTGTTCTAAGCTTATGCCAGGCACCTGACATGGTCATAATACCGTTGATCATACCGCCCCATGATGGCGCAAGCAGAATCAGGGAGAATGCCATACCCAAACTTTGAGTCCAGTCGGGAAGCGAGGTATACAGCAAGTGGTGAGGTCCGGCCCACATGTAGGTAAAGGCCAATGACCAGAAGTGAACAATAGACAAACGGTAAGAGTAAACAGGACGATTGGCCTGTTTAGGGACAAAGTAATACATCATGCCCAGAAAACTGGTTGTCAGGAAAAAACCAACCGCGTTATGGCCATACCACCACTGAACCATTGCATCTTGCACGCCTGCATAAGCAGAGTAAGACTTGAACCAGCTCCAAGGCATTTCAATATTGTTAAAAATGTGCAGAACGGCAATGGTCAGGATATATGAACCAAAGAACCAGTTTGCCACATAAATATGTTTTGCCTTACGCTTGACAATCGTACCGAAGAAAACAATTGCATAAGCAACCCAGACCAATGTGATCAGGATATCAATAGGCCATTCGAGCTCGGCATATTCTTTACTTGATGTAAAGCCTGCTGGCAATGAAATGACAGCACCCACAATGACTAGCTGCCAGCCCCAAAAAGTGAATGCAGCCAGTTTGTCTGAAAACAAACGGGTTTGACAGGTACGTTGCACGACATAGTATGACGTTGCAAACAAACCACTACCACCAAAAGCAAAAATTACCGCATTGGTATGTAAGGGACGAAGACGCCCGTAACTTAACCATTCAACCAGATTCAGATTGGGCCAGATAAGTTGTGCGGCAATAAAAACGCCGACAAACATCCCCACAATCCCCCAGATCACCGTCATAATGGCGAACTGCCGAACTACCTTGTAATTGAAGGTTTCGGCTTCACTAACAGTTGCGTTTTGAGTACGCATAGACCATCCTCTCTAAAAATTACCACTCTAGTTTTGTGTGATATCGATAAGAATCATGAAACATTTTTACAAATTCTCGGTTTGACTTGAATCAACAAGACAAGAACCAAAAACAACTTATGCTCATGTTGACCCGCATTCTACCTGAACTCTTACCAAAACAAACTTTCGTGTTGCAATACAACAAAGCCGGTTATTTGACAGGAGCGTTATTCTGTATGATTTGAGTCATTATCTTGAAGAATGGATTTCCCGTTCTCTTCTGTATCATCAAACTGACCGGAAAACACCGCCCAATACAGTGCAATACCGATACCGATCACAAATAAAAATGAAACTGGAAGCAATAAAAACAAAGATTCCATTTCATTTATCCCTGGACGGCTTTCCCTGCCGCCCAATCAGGGTTAATGATAACACCCTGAATATGGAATTTTTTATATAAACTCCATGAGTTCCAGGCTACTGCCAAGGAAGATACCAACATGGTAATGGCCGCAACCCATGGTGCCACCAGCCCGAACATGGCCAAAGGCGCCATGAGAATATGCCACGCCAAAGAACCATAGAGATTCTGGTTGGCAGTTTTTCGGGTAAGGTGTAATACGAATTCTTGTTGTTCCGGGGAAAAACTGTGATTATTAAGAAAGATTGCACGAGCGGCAGAAGACGCTGTAGGAACCGCCATGGACAATGCACAGGGGCAACTCATGACGAAAAGCGCAACCAGTACAGGCAAGGCATGTGTACTGTCGATAAAAAGATACCAAACAATGCCACTGACGATAGCCAGAAATATTTGGGCGATCACAAACACAAAAGCGATTTTATCGGCTTTTGCCGTCATGATGCCTCGTTCCCGTTCAAGTTTGGCTGGCACACCGCCCTCGGAAAAACGGGCCGACTGTTCGGCACAAAATTCCAGATAACGGGCAGTTAGCAAAAATGCCACAAACATGGAGACGGATTCAAAATAAACCTCACCCTGCTGATGGACGGTGGCAATGACGCTGGGAATAAAAGCAGTAAGAATACCTAGTGCGACAGGCCAATCCATGTTGACGCGCATGGAATGAGTGGAAGATTTTCTAAAAACACCTTGCCAGATTGGCCATGCACAATAAAGGAGAACCGGCATGGTTAATGCAAAACTGAGCCAGTTCATAATGATAATGGCCGTATCAAGCATGGCGAGGCTTTCTGTGCCGATGTAATCACCACGAAAATAGCCGGGAAATGCAAACATCATGACCTGCATCATGACCAGCCAGGCAATACCCAAACTTGCCAGCATGTGCCGACGCTTTTGCCGCTCATGATCTGGCAGATTTTTAGGGATGGAGAAAATAGAGACGGCTTTCATAGCGTAGAATGGTACTCATATATTGTCCATATCGTCTTGATAATTATCAAGATAGTTGCAAATTACCGGCAAGCAATCAAAATCACACAACAAAAATCCAGCTTTATATGTGAAAATAGCCGGTTTTATTTTCAATAACCAGCCATTTCCATTATTTTTAAAATTCAGGTTGGTTCAGTCGAATACACCCTGCGACAGATAGCGATCACCCCGATCGCAGACGATATAAACAATTGTAGCATTCTCGGTGCGTTGTGCAACGCGCAAGGCTGCAACCAGCGCACCTGCTGAAGATATGCCACCAAAAATCCCCTCTTCAGCCGCCACGCGACGGGCCATGTTTTCGGCCTCTTCCTGACTAATCAACTCAAAGCAGTCTACCCCTTTGGGGTCATATATTTTGGGCTGATAATCTTCTGACCATTTCCGGATGCCGGGTATGGATGCCCCCGGAGCAGGTTGGGCCCCCACAATTTCAATGAAAGGATTTTTTGACTTCAGATAGGAACCCGTACCCATAATGGTACCCGTTGTTCCCATTGCACTCACAAAGTGAGTGATTTGACCGTTGGTTTGCTGCCAGATTTCGGGGCCTGTACCCTCAATGTGCGCCAACGGATTGTCCGGATTGGCAAACTGATCAAGCACCAGCCCCTTACCCTCTGACTGCATGCTTAAGGCCAGATCGCGGGCATACTCCATGCCACCCTGTTCTGCCTTGGTCAAGATAAGCTCTGCCCCATAGGCTTTCATGGAAGCGCGGCGCTCCAGGGAAAGGTTATCTGGCATGATGAGTATCATTTTATAACCACGGATAGCCGCGGCCATTGCCAACGCAATGCCAGTATTGCCACTAGTGGCCTCAATAAGCGTATCACCGGGTTTGATTTGCCCCCTGGCTTCAGCACGCTTGATCATGGACAAGGCAGGACGATCCTTGACCGAGCCGGCCGGATTATTTCCCTCCAGTTTGGCCAAAATAACGTTTCCCTTGGGATCACCCAAAGCACCAGGAAGTCGTTGCAATCGCACCAGCGGCGTATTGCCGATGGTCTGTTCAATAGTAGGATAGGTATTAGTCATAGTAGTGAAATCATATACCATTTTCATTTAACCCTACTATTATTTTTCATTGCCCTTCACATTTTCCCTATGTGGCTTAATTAACTTTGGCTCTGCTGCAGAAAGAGAGCGTTTTTTTCCATTTACATTTATACTCGTGGACCGAACCGGATAAGCCTCACCAGCCACTTGCCCGCCAGATACCTCTGTTATTTCCAAACCCGCCTCGAACAGCCTGTCCGCCCTTTTTTTGCCAATGCCTTTAACCCTGAGTGACAGATCCTGGCGAGACAGGAACGGACCACCCCTTTGTCTCTCCCTGATGATATTTTCTGCCGTTTTTGGCCCGATCCCATTGACGGAAACCAGCTGCTCACGACTGGCTGAATTAAGATCTACCGCATTTGCCGCACCTGACAAAAAAAGTGACAAGAAAAAAAACCATTTCAACCAGCCTGCCTTCGATGTTTTTATTCGCTCCATGAACACCTCTTCATTTGAACATAACAAACATCATCCAATAATCCTTTATAGGCTGGCATCGTTGTGAATAAAAAAAAGCCATCCGTACTTATACAGATGGCTTAGCATCATAGAGCAAGAAAAACCAATTGAAAAAATGATTATTTTGTTTTTTGACGCCAGTCTTTCACATAACGGCTGACACCGGTTTCAACATCAAGCATATCTGCAACATACCCGGCCTGTCGCAATGCGGTCAGATCGGCCTGGGTAAAACTTTGATATCGGCCCTTCAAATCATCCGGGAATGGCGTGTAGCGTATCAGGCCTGCCTGCACCAGTTCATCCAGGGATAAAGCCGCTTCACCACGCTCTTCCCTTAAGGTATTCACAACGGCCCTGGCCACATCATTGAAAGGCTGGGCACGCCCCGAACCACAGTTGAAGATTCCGGATTTTTCAGGATGATCAAGGAAATACAGGTTTACCGCCACCACATCTTCCACAGAAATGAAATCGCGACTTTGCTGTCCATCACCATAACCATCCCAGCCACCAAACAGGCGCACATGCCCCTCTTTGAGGAACTGATTCATATTATGGAAGGCGACCGACGCCATCCTTCCCTTGTGCTGCTCGTGAGGACCATAGACATTAAAATACCTTAAACCCACCGCCTGGGCCGTCAAATTGCTCATGCGGCTTCGCAATACCTGATCAAACAGAAATTTGGAATAACCGTACACATTAAGCGGTGCTTCGTTAGCGATATTTTCAGCATACACCGGCCCTGCCCCATAAACTGCTGCTGATGATGCGTAAATAAAGGGAATTGAACGGGCTTGGGCAAAATTGAATAACTCTAGCGTGACACGATAATTGTTATCCATCATGAAATGACCATCACGTTCGGTCGTATCCGAACAGGCGCCCTGATGAATAATCGCCTTGATACGCCCCAGACTGCCCGTACTGACCAACTTGCGAAAATCATCTTTGTGAAAGTAATCGGCAATCTGGCAATCGCGCAAATTAATGAATTTATCGCCATCGGTAAGGTCATCAACCGCTACAACACGATCAATGCCCTTACGATTCAGGCCCCGCACAATATTACTGCCAATAAAGCCGGCTGCCCCGGTTACTACTATCATAACAATTCCTCCGCACTAACAATTGATGTGCCCAGTTTTCCCACCACTATACTGCCTGCCTTATTGGCCCAATAGATTGCCTGTGGCCAGTCCAGCCCCGCAGCCTTTGCCACAGCCAGGGTTGCCAGGACGGTATCTCCGGCACCTGAAACATCAAACACCTCTTGTGCCCGGGCATCCTCATGAAAACACCCCTGCTCGTTGAACAAGGTCATACCTTGTTCTGAACGGGTGATCAACAAGGCTTCAAGAGCGTATTTCTTGCGCAGCAACTGGGCCAGCTCACTTAACTCTTCCTCGGAATGCCAATGCCCTACAGCCTGTTGCATCTCAGAACGATTGGGCGTAACCAGACTGGCATGACGATAGCGAGCATAATCATCACCTTTAGGGTCGACCAACACGGGAATATTGCACTCCACCGCATGAGCAATCATGGCTTCAACATGCGTTAAAGCACCCTTGGCATAATCAGAAAGCACCAGCACATCATGCTGCGCAATGAGCGCCTTGGCTTTTTCATCCAGCATTTGCAAGGCCGAAGCCTGTGGTGGATATTCAAAATCTATCCTGAGCAATTGTTGCTGCCGGCCCAGCACACGCATTTTCAGGGTGGTATGCAAACTTTGATCCTGGATAAGAAAAGGATCAATCCCGGCCTCATCAGCCAGATATTGAATTTTCCCTCCGGCCTCATCGGGACCGATGATTCCCAGCAATGATGCCTTTGCGCCCAGCGCAACAATATTTCTGGCCACGTTTGCCGCACCACCCAGCCGATCTTCACGGCGCGCCACCCGCACCACGGGCACCGGCGCTTCTGGCGAGATACGATCGACCTCGCCAAACCAGTAACGGTCAAGCATGAGATCACCAATCACCAATATTTTTTTCTGTTTAATAATTTCCAGTGGAAATGAATCCATCACATTTCTTCCTGTTTTTTCGGCTGATAAGTTTCCCACATATTACAGCCGGGACATTGCCAGTAAAACGCCCTGGCCTCAAAGCCACAAGAACTGCAACTGTAACGATCCAACCTTTGCGTATGCTTGTGAATCATTTTATGTAAAAGCGACAATTCCATATCTGGCAAAATTCGGTTTGATGCATTGGGCACCTCATCATTGGCAGTGGCTTTCAACTCAACTTCCAGGAGTTTATCCAAACCCAACAGGGAAGGATGCAGACGCAAGGATTCAGAAGCAAAATCCCAAGCCGGGGCTGCCCCTTGCTGCGCTCGCAACTCGCTGAATACAATCTTGAATAGATCCAGGGAAGGATGATTCAGATAATGACGTTTTAATAAATCAAGCCCCGTCTGCGCCTCTTGAGCTGCCTTGTAATTTTCCAGTAAATCGGCTGCAATCAATCCGGCATATTCAGGCGCATTGGCCATTACACCTTCCAGGTATTTTCTTTCAGCCAGACTATCGCCCTGTATTTTCATTAATTTTGCCCTGAGCATGGCAATCCGGACGGCGGCCGCATTGGACTTAAGTTCTCTTTGCTGCTTTAACAAGGCCTGCTCAGCCATTTTCAACTCTTCATTGATATAGTCTAGATCAGGCTGTTTGGACTGCATGGACTGCTGCGCCAATTCACAATGATAATGAATGAGCTGCGGAATGGGCTCATCCAGAATCCGGTGCAGATGCCGGACGGCCTCAATGGCCTTGGGCCAATCATGCTCGGCCTCGTAAATGCGAATCAGTGCACGACTGGCAGGCACCGCATAATTACTATCAAGCACGGCCTTGTATGCCTGTTCGGCACGGTCAAGCATGCCCGCCTTGAAAAAATCCTGGGCAAGTTCGTGCTGCGCATGATCCCTGTCATTTTTAGGCAGATCGGCCCGTGACAGCAGACTTTGGTGAACCCTGATGGCCCGCTCTATCTCACCACGTCGACGAAACAGGTTTCCAAGAGCGAAATGAAGCTCAATGGTTTCAGTATCAAGTTTTGCCACTTCAACAAAAGCATCAATCGCCTTGTCATGATCTTCATTCAGGAGAAAATTAAGTCCCTTGAAATAAGAATCGGGCAACTGTCGTGTTTCTGACATCATTTGCCGCACATCCACGCGCGCAGCTATCCACCCTAAACCGAACAGAATAGGTATAAGTATCAGCCACCAGGCCTCATAATCCACCAAACTATAACTCCTCTAGACTTTTGTAACCGCGGTCGAATCTGACGTTTTCTCTGACTGGCTTGCCGCTGCGGAATACTTGCTGTCTTTCGTTGAATTCACATCTTTTTTAAGACGGGTAATTTCATTTTTCAGCTGACTGACCTGCCTGGTTTTTTTAATACGAACCAGAATAGCCATCAAATAAGCAAACAAGGCACCCAGGAAAAAGGTAACCAGCAAAACAACAATCAGGGGGATATTATTAACAGCCACATCAGAGAAAAACCTGACCGACACAGGCTCGGTATTTTTCAGGGCGAATAACAAAACCAGTATAAAAATAATCAGGCGCAATGCCCAAATAACATAATTCATAATTCTCTCCTCAATTCCTGAAAACAACACATTGTAATGCTAAATTACCTTTTAAAATACTGCATATACGCATTCAATCGTTAAGAATAAAAAAACTCCGAAGCAAAAACTTCGGAGTTTTTTTATTGAACCATGTCAAGCCAGCTTAAAGATTGGCTACCTTAACATTTTCCGATTCAAGATCTTCATGAGCTAAAGATTCTGATTTAAGCTCATTGACAGCTTTGAAGACAGAATCTACACGCTCGCGCAATTCCTTGCCAGCCTTGAAGTGCGGTACCCGTTTACCCGGCACCATCACCTGCTCGCCCGACTTGGGATTACGCCCTACTCGTGGAGCACGTAACGACAGGGAAAAACTGCCAAAACCACGGATTTCAATACGCTGCCCATTTGCCAAGGCATTAGTCAGCGCATCCAACATGGTTTTAACGGCATACTCCGCATCGCGAGCAGCAAGCTGCGGATAGCTTGCTGCCAGTGCTTCAATCAACTCTGATTTAGTCACTGTTTATTCGTCTTTAGCTTGATCAAGTTTAGCCTTCAGCAAGGCACCCAGGTTTGTCGTGCCTGAAGAAGCACTTGAATCTGTCATACGTTGCAGTGCATCGGCTGTTTCAGCATTGTCACGTGCCTTGATAGACAACTGGATTGAACGTGCTTTGCGATCCACATTCAGAATCATGGCTTCGATATTGTCGCCTTCTTTCAGAACCGCTGTTGCATCTTCCACACGACCGGTAGAGATTTCTGATGCACGCAGATAGCCCTCAACATCCAGAGACAATGTAACAACGGCACCTTTAGGCTCAACAGATTTGATAACGCCAGGTACAACCGCACCTTTATCGTTAGAAGAAACGTAGTTGTTGAATGGATCACCTTCCAGCTGTTTGATACCCAAAGAGATACGCTCTTTGTCGGTGTCGATAGCCAGAACAACCGCATCAATCTCGTCGCCTTTCTTGAAGTTGCGAACCGCTTCTTCACCAGAGTCAGTCCAGGACAGGTCAGACAAATGAACCAGACCATCGATACCGCCAGGCAAACCAATGAATACACCAAAGTCTGTGATTGACTTGATGGCACCATGAACTTTGTCGCCACGTTTGAAGTTAATGGCAAATTCTTCCCATGGGTTGGCGCGGCACTGTTTCATGCCCAGTGAAATACGACGACGATCTTCGTCGATCTCAAGAACCATGACTTCAACTTCTTCACCCAGACTGACCACTTTGCGTGGGTCAACGTTTTTGTTTGTCCAGTCCATCTCAGAAACGTGAACCAGACCTTCAATACCGGTTTCAACTTCTACGAAAGCACCGTAGTCAGTCAGGTTGGTGACTTTACCGAAAATGCGTGTGCCTTGTGGGTAACGACGTGCCAGACCCACCCAAGGATCTTCGCCCAACTGTTTGACGCCCAGTGATACACGGCTTTTCTCTTGATCAAACTTCAGAACTTTAGCTTCAACTTCCTGACCAACAGTCAGCACCTCGGATGGATGACGTACACGACGCCATGCCATATCGGTGATATGCAGCAGACCGTCAATACCACCCAAGTCAACGAACGCACCATAATCGGTAATGTTTTTAACGATACCGGTAACCACTGCACCTTCCTGCAGGGTTTCAAGCAGTTTTTGACGCTCTTCGCCCATGTTCACTTCAAGGACTGAACGACGTGACAGAACAACGTTATTACGCTTGCGATCAAGCTTGATAACCTTGAACTCCATGGTTTTGCCTTCATAAGGCGTTGTATCTTTTACCGGACGCAGGTCAACCAGTGAACCGGGCAAGAAAGCGCGAATGCCGTTCGTCATGACAGTCAGACCGCCTTTGACTTTACCGGTAATCGTACCGGTAACCATTTCACCGGACTCAAGCGCTTGCTCCAGGGACAGCCATGCTGACAGACGTTTTGCACGGTCACGGGACAGGATGGTGTCACCGTAGCCGTTTTCGAGTGAATCAATGGCGACAGAAACGAAATCACCTTCGTTAACTTCAAGTTCGCCCTGATCATTCAGGAATTCTTCAAGGGGGATTAAAGATTCAGACTTCAATCCGGCATTAACCACCACAAAATTGTGGTCGATGCGTACAACTTCTGCTGAAATCACTTCACCTGATTTCATATCCTGGTTTTTAACACTTGCAGCAAACAGGTCTGCAAAGCTTTCGCCACCAATAGCGTCTTGTAAAGTTACGGATGTCATTAAACTATATCCAACGGCCCTTCGGGCCTATAAAAAAATACACACCAGGAAATACAATTTTCCCGGTGGAGTGAATGATATCTTTCATGTGGGTAGAAGTTTGTATCCCAGACATGAAAGCCCTAGCTACAGCAAAACCGCAACAGGTTTTACCGTTAATTATTACCTACCATACCGCCAATAAGCGCCTTACGCGTTTACTTCAGACCAGTAAGCCAATACTTTTGCGACGGATTCCTCTATTGATAACGTAGAGGAATCGATGATTTTTGCATCTTTGGCTGGAACCAATGGCGCGTGACTTCGATTCATATCCCGCTCGTCCCGCGCTTTCAGATCTTCCAACAAGGCTGACAGGTTAGCAGAAATTCCTTTTTCGATCAACTGCTTATACCGTCTTTGTGCCCTTTCACCGACATCCGCAATCAGAAAAACCTTCAATTTTGCATCAGGAAAAATAACGGTACCCATATCCCGACCATCGGCAACCAGGCCAGGTGCTTTCCTGAATACCCGCTGCCGCTCAAAAAGAGCCTGCCGAAGCAATGGATAAGTAGCAATTTGGGACGCCAATGCCCCCACATTTTCCTGACGCAACGCATCACTGACATCGTCGTTATCCAGCAACACCTGCTGCCCCACAAAACGGACATCAAGATGACGGGCCACCTCGGCAATTTCTGCCTCATGGGTAGGAAGAATACCTTTTCTCATGACGGCCAGAGCACTTAAGCGATACAGCATACCGGAATCAAGCTGATGCCAGCCAAGCGTTTGGGCCACGATACCGGCCAACGTCCCCTTGCCAGAAGCACTGGGGCCATCAATCGCAATAACAGGTGGCAAACTTGCGTTAATCATGATGCCTTACCTCACAAGCGTCTTGTAAATGTCAAAGTAAGACGGGAAAGTCTTGGCGACACAGTCAGGATCAAGTATACGCAAACCTACCGGGCCAAACACCGCCAGGGAAAAGCACATGGCCATGCGATGATCATCATAAGTTTCAATATCAGCCGTTTTCCAGTCTGATGCCTGGGGCGGCACAACCCTTAACCAATCGGGACCCGATGTCACCGTGGCTCCCACTTTTACCAACTCCTTGTGCATGGCTTCAATCCGGTCGGTTTCCTTAACCCGCCAAGTGCCTATATTGCGCAGCATGCAGGGCCCATCGGCATACAATGCCAGGGCCGCAGCAGTCATGGCCGCATCGGGAACCAGATTAAAGTCCTCATCAAAGGCCTTCAGTTTTTCGCCCTTGGTTAAATCGGGCCCGCTTATTTCCAGCCAGTTATCGCCAAACTTGATTTTTCCACCCATGGCCTGAATGGTTTGGGCAAACCGGATATCTCCCTGAATGCTGTTTTTACCCACACCATTGATGCGTACCGGCCCCTTGCCAACAAGCCCCAATGCCATAAAGTATGAAGCAGAAGAAGCATCGCCTTCAATGTCAACCTGGCCTGGGCTTTTGTAAACAGCATCGCGGACAATGGTAAAGCGGGACCAGCCCTGCTGCTGCACTTGCACACCAAAACGGGCCATCATATTCAGGGTAATCTGGATGTAAGGCTTTGAACTAAGCTCTCCTTCAACGTCCAGAACGACATCCTGAGCGGTTTTTTGCGCTATCAGGGGAGCCACCAGCAACAATGCCGTTAAAAACTGACTGGAAACCGACCCTTGCACCTTCACAGGCCCATTAACAGTTAATGTTGCAGGGGCAATTTTAAGCGGCGGATAACCTTCATTTTGTTCACAATCTATACGCCCGCCCATGGAACGCAAGGCATCAACAAGATCCCCGATAGGGCGTTCATGCATGCGTGGCACACCTGAAAGACGGTAATTTCCTCCTAGTACTGCCAAGGCCGCCGTTAACGAACGAAAAGCAGTACCGGCATTACCCAAAAATATTTCCGCCTCTTTATTGGGAAAGCCAGCCTGACCGCTAATAGTAACCGTTTCCTGATCGTGACGTTCTACCGAAATACCCAGTGTTTCAAGGGCTTGTAGCATTACCTTTGTATCATCGGAGTCTAGCAAGCCCTCGATACGCGTAGATCCAGCTGCCAGCGCAGCTAACAAAAGCACCCGATTGGATATACTTTTCGAACCAGGCAAATTAACCACACCACTGGCTGTTACTGCTGCGTTCAAATCAATAAATGGTGTCCGCATTACTTATTTTCTCCCCATTTTTTCCGGGCCAAGGAGGCCTGCTCCAGCCATGCGTGCAAACCGTCCGCATCACTGTCTTCTATCATCTGCCGGGTTTTTTCAAGCATCGGCAGAAACACGTCAATTTCATTCAGCATGGCTTCTTTATTACTGATAAAGATATCCCGCCACATTTCAGGTGAACCACCTGCAATTCTTGTAAAGTCACGGAACCCCGTACCCGCCAAGGCCAAAGCCAGCCCCGAAGAATCGGACCGACATACCATGGACATATAAAGTGCAGACAGATAATGCGGAAAATGACTGACCGCAGCAAATATTCGATCGTGCTCAATGGCACTGATTTCACGCACAATTGCACCACAAGCCTGCCAGCATTGCCTGACCCGCTTGATGTCATCAGCTGAGTTCTCGGGTAATGGGGTCAAAATGACATTGCGATTCCAGTACAACAACGGATCCGCCGCCGCCGGACCGGATTCATCAGAGCCGGCAATAGGATGCCCAGGTATGAATTGGTTCGTGCGCTCTTTCAGGGACTGCCGGGCGTCTTCAATTACTTGAACCTTGGTACTGCAGGCATCAGTAACAATCGCGCCAGGTTTGAGTAACGGAGCCATTGTTTCACATATCCGACCCAGCACTGAAGCGGGTGTGGAAATCAAGATAAGATCTGACGCTTTGCCCGCCTCTTCAAGCGTGGCAATACGATCAATCAAGCCCAGTTGCAACGCCTTTTCGAGACTGGCATGGTCTCGCCCTATCCCCAGCACGCACCCCACATGCCCACCATTTTTAAGTGCCTTGGCAAAAGATCCGCCAATAAGACCTACCCCAACCACGCTGACCACAGGTAAAAAGAACGAATTAGCCGAAGGGGCCAATGTGTCATTCACGGACATACATTACCTTTATTGCAGGGGATAAGAGCCGAGAATTTTAAAGAAAGCGGATTTTTTTTCAAGCTCTGCCAATGCTTTGGCCACATTTCCATCATTGCGATGACCAAGAATATCGACATAAAAATAATATTCCCACTGGCCGGTACGGGCCGGACGTGACTCGAAACGGGTCATTGATACATTATTCTGGACAAAGGGACTAAGCAGATCATAGACTGCGCCAATCCGGTTGGGGACGGCAAAAATAAGACTGGTCTGGTCTTTGCCACTTTGCAGGGAATCCAGGTGGCCAATGGCCAGAAAACGGGTTTTATTATTGGGATCATCCTGAATACCAGCCGCCACAATCGGCAGGTTCCAGATAAGCGCAGCGGCTTCACCAGCAATGGCCGCAACGGTATCATCATGGGCGGCATGCTTGGCTGCCTCTGAGTTACTGGCCGCCGGCACTCTTTTCAGATTAGGATAATGTTGCTGCAACCAATTATGGCACTGCGCCAATGCCTGCGGATGCCCCATGATGACTTTTACCTTGTCCATGCTTGCACCCTGCGTCATCAGGCAATGCCGAATGGCGATAATACGCTCTCCATGCACTTTCAGGGTCGTGGACAATAATAAATCCTGTGTCCGGTTAACTGCCCCTTCCGTAGAGTTTTCAACCGGCACCATACCTACATCAGCCTGACCGGCCTCAACGGCACGAAACACTTCATCAAAGGAAGGACAAGGCAGTTTCTGTATCGCATGTCCATAATACTCGAAGGCCGCCTGTTCGGAAAACGAACCTTCAGGCCCAAGATAGGCCACTGTCAGACCACGCTCAAGTCCGCGGCAAGCTGAAATGATTTCAGCCCACACGGCATGCACGGACTCACGGGGAAAAACCCCCCGTTCATTAAGATCCTGCAAACGACGGATGATTTGAGCTTCTCGCTCGGGTTTGAGCACTGGACCATCTGCCTGAAACTCATGCTTTACTTTACCCACATCGATAGCCGCCTGAGCCCGTTGATTCAAAAGATTCAGTATTTCATGATCAATGGCATCTATTCGCTCACGCAGCGGCTTTAGTTTTTCCTGCAGCAGTTTATCCATGTTTGCGTTCAAATTCTTTAAGGTAATCGACAAGGGCCAGCACCCCCTCTATTGGCATCGCATTATAAATGGAAGCCCGCATGCCACCCACGGATTTATGGCCTTTCAGGTTCAACAAGTGCTCTTTTTGTGCCCCTTCAAGGAAAGCCGCATTCAGGCCGTCATCACGCAAGGTAAATGGCACATTCATGCGCGAACGGTATTCAGGCTGAATCGGATTACGATAAAAATCGCTGCTGTCCAGCTGGCTATACAACACTTTAGCCTTGTTGATGTTTTCAGATTCGATCGCAGCCAAACCACCTTTTGCCAGTAACCATTTAAAAACCAACCCTGCAATATAAATGGCATAAGTGGGCGGTGTGTTAAAGCGTGAGCGCTCACGGGCCACGTTGACATAATCAAAGGCACTTGGGCAATAAGGCAAGGCATGACCAAGTAAATCGCGATGCAGAACCACCACCGTTACACCTGCAGGCCCTGCATTTTTTTGCGCACCGGCATAAACCATGCCGGTTTTCCCTATGTCCAGTGGACGTGACAGGAAATGGGATGAGGCATCGACCACCAATGGAACCGACCCGGCTCCCAAGGCATCCATATTGGGCAAAGCACCAATCTCGACCCCACCAATGGTTTCATTGCTGCAAAAATGCAAATATGAAGAGTCGGGGTTGACCTTCCACTCTTCGAAAGCCGGCACCCATGTCCAGGGCGCGTACTCATGCCCATTGATTTCCCGGGCCTGATGACTTTGCGCGGCAATGCGTACCGTACCGTAGCGGGTGGCCTCTTTGTAGGATTTGGTAGACCAAATCCCGGTTAATACATAATCGGCAGAATGCGATGCATTTCTGGCGATCAGGTTCATGGGGAGAATGGCATTTTCAGCCGTTGCCCCACCCTGCATAAACATCACCGCGTAATCCTCGGGGATATCCATCAAGGTCCGCAGATCGGCTTCGGCCTCGTCACAAATTTGCGTAAATTCAGGCCCACGATGACTCATTTCCATGACTGACTGACCACTACCGTGCCAATCAAGCATTTCCTCGGCAGCCTGTTGCAAAACCTCACGAGGAAGCTTGGAAGGTCCTGCTGAAAAATTCCAATATTGCTTATTCATACCCGCTTTCACTTATTCATCTGTTGAAGATTGAGAATCGTCCTGCCCGGAAACCTCGCCTGATCCATCTTCGGGTGCACCGGAAGTGGTATCCGAAGCAACCTCATCGCTTTCGCCATCACCATCCACATCACTCTCAACAACCCGACGAACCCCAGACAGCAGACTTCCGTCATCGACGTTAATGAGGGTAACACCCTGAGTTGCACGACCCATCTCCCTTATTTCGGACACTCGTGTGCGGACCAGGACACCGCCCGTTGTAATTAGCATGATTTCATCATCGGGCTCAACCAGGACAGCACCCACAACCTTGCCATTGCGGGCACTGGTCTGGATGGCAATCATACCCTTGGTACCGCGGCCATGACGGGTATATTCCGTAATGGACGTGCGTTTTCCAAAGCCGTTTTCAGTGGCGGTCAGTACACTTTGCGTTTCATCACCGGCGACCAGCAGGGAAATCACACTTTGCCCGTCTTCCAGACTCATGCCGCGGACACCTCGCGCCGTACGACCCATGGGCCGCACATCATTTTCATCAAAACGAACGGCCTTGCCCGCATCGGAAAACAGCATGATGTCGTGCTCACCATCGGTAAGATCGGCACCGATCAGATGGTCCCCCTCATCGAGGGCCACCGCAATAATACCAGCCTTGCGAGGATTGGAAAAATCGGACAAAGGCGTCTTCTTGACTGTGCCACGCAAGGTTGCCATAAAGACGTAACGGTCTTCAACAAAAGCCTTGACCGGCAGAATAACCGTGATTTTCTCGCCATCCACCAAGGGGAACATATTGACAATAGGACGTCCGCGTGAACCCCGGGTGCCTTGTGGCACTTCCCAGACTTTCAGCCAATAGACGCGACCATGGTCGGAAAAACACAACAGGTAGTCGTGCGTATTGGCAATAAACAACTGATCGATCCAGTCATCTTCTTTCATGGCCGTTGCCTGCTTGCCCCTGCCACCGCGTTTTTGGGCACGGTATTCGGACAGGGGCTGGCTTTTGATATAACCACTATTTGACAGAGTTACAACCATATCGGCAGGTGTAATCAGGTCCTCAGTATCGAGCTCAGTGGCGTTGGCTTCGATGACCGAACGACGCACATCTTTAACATTGGTTGAGAATTCTGTCTTGATGAGTGTCAGTTCATCGGCAATGATGGCAGTAATACGCTCGGGCTTGGAGAGAATATCCAGCAGATCGGAAATGGTTTCCATGATCTCTTTATATTCATTGACGATCTTATCCTGCTCAAGCCCGGTCAGGCGTTGCAGGCGCATGTTCAGAATTTCCTGTGCCTGCACATCGCTTAGGCGATACAAGCCGTCGGCCTGCAGACCGAACACAGCCGCCAGGCCTTCAGGACGATACGCGGCGCTGCCACCCAGAACACCGCCATTATCGGCATCGGCACGGGCCAGCATTTCGCGTACCAGGGAAGAGTCCCAGGTGCGGGCCATCAATTCCTGACGGGCCACCGGTGGCGTGGGCGCAGCCTTAATAATGGCGATAAAATCATCGATATTGGCCAAAGCCACCGCCAGACCTTCCAACACATGACCACGTTCACGGGCTTTACGCAACTGGTACACGGTGCGGCGCGTGACCACCTCACGGCGATGCTGAAGGAAATAATCAACCAACTGTTTAAGATTCAGCAACCGGGGCTGACCTTCCACCAAGGCCACCAGGTTCATGCCGAACGTATCCTGCAACTGGGTATGCTTATACAGGTTATTCAGAACCACCTCGGGCACTTCGCCGCGTTTAAGTTCAATGACCAGACGCATCCCGTCTTTGTCGGACTCATCGCGAATATCAGCAATACCCTCAATTTTTTTCTCGTTCACCAGGTCAGCGATACGTTCTTGCAAGGTCTTTTTATTAACCTGATAGGGCAGTTCGTCAACAATGATGGCCTGACGATTGCCCCTTTCCATATCTTCAAAATGCGTTTTGGCGCGCATGACCACACGCCCACGTCCGGTCCGGTAACCTTCCCTGACTCCTGACATGCCATAAATAATACCGCCAGTAGGGAAGTCGGGGGCTGGAATCAGCTCCATCAACTCATCGATACTGCAGTCCGGATTACGCAGACAAAACAGACACCCGTCAACCACTTCGGACAGGTTATGGGGAGGAATATTGGTGGCCATACCAACCGCAATGCCCGAACTGCCGTTAACCAGCAGATTGGGTAACCGGGAAGGCAACAGGAGCGGCTCTTGTTCACTGCCGTCATAGTTGGGGCCGAAATCAACCGTTTCCTGATCGATGTCGGCCAGCAATTCGTGAGCAATCCTGGCAAGACGGATTTCCGTGTAACGCATGGCCGCGGCACTATCGCCGTCGACAGAGCCAAAGTTGCCCTGCCCATCGACCAGCATGTAACGCAGCGAGAAGTCCTGGGCCATACGCACGATGGTATCGTATACCGCCTGATCGCCATGAGGATGATATTTACCGATAACATCACCAACAATACGTGCGGATTTTTTATAAGCCCTGTTCCAGTCATTATTGAGTTCATGCATGGCAAAAAGCACACGCCGGTGAACAGGCTTGAGACCGTCCCTGACATCTGGCAAGGCACGACCGACAATCACACTCATCGCGTAGTCGAGATAACTACGACGCATTTCTTCTTCCAATGAAATTGGAAGCGTCTCCTTGGCAAAGGAATCCATATTACTCACAAATTTTAATCTGGTTGGACAAACACATTAAAAATGTCTTTGCCTATAATGAAAAAGCCAATTTGGGCGAAACGTTGATTCTAACATTTATAGCGCATGGGCAAACATCAATCCGTTAGCTTAAAAAGATTTTATTCAGTATCAACCCCCTTGATTTCCGATCAATTCCTTTAAGTTTTACGTTTTGAATTCATCTTTAAATACTTAAAGATTTCAACACTTTTCACTGCACACCCCTCATTTCACGGCTTGTTGCTCAAATCCAACAAAATTTGCATATAAACGACAGATTTGAAAAGATCCTTTAAAAATGTTGAGCTTACGCTCTACAAGCTACAGGAAAATCGCGTAAGATCTGTTCAAGAACACGGGAAAATCTAGCTTAACCCTTTGAATGAACTTTCAAGCGTTGCTATACTGACCCTGATTTCCAATCATGCGGCGGGTTTCGCTGCGAGTCATTTTTTAGCTTTCAAGCTCAACGAGGAGAAACATGAATAAGCCCTCTAAATTCGCATTAGCATTCGCCGTGGTTGCTGCCGCAACTTCTGGCGTCGCATCAGCGCAAACTGTCGACAATTGGGTAAACCCATACGGTCTGGTTTGGATGAACGGCACAAATGAACATTGCTGGCGTGACAACTTCTGGACACCTGCAACAGCAGCTCAAGGCTGCGGTGCACCACAAGCACGCGACATCGTTGCCCAGAAAGTAACGCTCAACGCTGACACATTCTTTGATTTTGACAAATCGACCCTGAAACCTGAAGGCCGTAACATTCTGGACCAGGTTGCCCAACAGGCAAAACAACTTAACCTTGAATCAGTTATTGCTGTTGGTTATACCGACTCTATCGGTACTGCACAATACAACCAAGGTCTGTCAGAGCGCCGTGCAGCCACTGTTAAAAACTACCTGATCTCTCAAGGCATTCCTGCCGACCAGATTATCGCTTCCGGCCGCGGTGAAAACGACCCAATCGCTTCCAACGCAACTCGCGAAGGTCGTGCTAAAAACCGTCGCGTAGAAATCGAAATCATCGGTACTCCACGCAACTAAGCGCAGGAAATTTATTTTTTCCTACAGTAAAAAGCCCCCTATTGGGGGCTTTTTACTATCCGCCTTCAGGACAGTCTTTCCTGGCCTATGATAAACTTGAATCCTTACTGTTTACACCCCGATTATTTTCAGGTTTCAAGAATAAGGCCCTATGAATACTCCCACCATCACTTCCGATCCCATCAACGCAGACCCGGCTGAACTGGAAAAATTCAGCGCCCTGGCATCCAAATGGTGGGATCCTACCAGTGAATTCAAACCCTTACACGCCATTAATCCACTCAGGCTCGAATGGATTCAGTCACTGGCTGGCTCCCTGACTGACAAAACAATTATCGATGTAGGCTGTGGCGGTGGCATTCTTTCCGAAAGCATGGCAGCAGCCGGTGCCAAAGTTACCGGTATAGACCTTGCCCAAAAGTCACTGACTGTTGCAAAGTTGCACGGACTGGAATCCGGGATAAAAGTAGAATACCTTAAAGTGGCGGTTGAACAAATCGCCCAAGAACGCACGGCACAATACGATGTGGTCACCTGCATGGAAATGCTTGAGCATGTTCCCGATCCTGCCTCCATCGTCAATGCCTGTGCAAAATTGGTTAAACCCGGTGGTTGGGTGTTTTTCTCCACACTCAACCGAAACATGAAATCTTTCATGTATGCCATCATAGGAGCCGAGTATATTATGAACCTGCTTCCCAAAGGAACACATAACTATGGCAGTTTCATCAAACCCAGCGAACTGGTTTCCTGTGCACGCTGTGCAAAACTTGATTTAATCAGCATGAAAGGACTTGAATACAATCCTTTAACTGCGAAATATAAACTCAGTAACGATACTTCGGTCAATTATTTGATAGCGACTCGTAAATGCGAAGAATAGTTTTCTTTGATTTTGATGGCACGCTGGTTGATAGCGCCCCAGACCTTGCGCATGCAGCTAATTTACAACGCACTCGCAAAGGATTGCCCGCACTGGAATATGCAGCCTTAAGACCTTATGCCTCACAAGGCGCCAGAGGGCTGCTTGGGGCAGCTCTGAACCTGCAACCCGGACACACGGAATACGAAATGGTTCGCCAGCAATTTTTACAAGACTATAAAAACTGCATGACGACCAACAGTCGGCTCTTTACCGGCATTACCGAATTGCTGGACAAGATAGAACAAAACAATATAGGTTGGGGTATTGTCACCAATAAGGCGAAGGATCTATCTTTTCCCCTGTTCGACCATTTCCAGCTAACTACCCGCAGCGTTGCCAATGTATGCGGAGACACCACGCCTTACGCCAAACCACATCCCGCACCTTTACTCCACGCTGCCCAGCTGGCCAACAGCCTGCCCGAACACTGCATTTATGTCGGTGACGATGAACGGGACATCATCGCTGGAAAAGCGGCCAATATGGCCACCATTGCCGTTTCCTATGGATACTGTAACAATACAGACAAGATACATGACTGGCAGGCCGATATGATAGTAGACAAAGTCAATGAGCTGTGGGATGCCATTACTCACCTGATTCAAAAAAATGAGGTTGGAAATGATTAATTCCCGGCATTTGACATCCTTACGATTATTACTGGCGTCTTCCACACTGCTTTCCGGCTGCGTCCTGAATCCTGGCCCCGGCAGCCTGAATGTGGATCCCGATGGAAAGCCCACTTCCATCTTTTTCGGGCGTACGGCACTATCACCCAGCAACTGGGACACAATCACCAAATCCATTAAAGACTCGGACAAAGAGTCATTAGGTGTTGAAGTAAACCGCGTGCACGATGGCAGCCTTAGAATTATTTTGCCGGCCAACAACTCATTTCGCTCTGGCAAAACCAACATCAACCGAAAAATGTTCCCTATTCTGGATAAAATTGTTACAGAACTTAAACAAACCCAGAACCTGCGCATTAAGGTCGTTGGACATACCGACTCTCAAGGAGACGAAATTAACAACCAGGCCCTGTCCGTACAAAGAGCCTCTGCGGTTGCCCATTACTTAATTAAAAAAGGGGTGAAAAGCGTCCGGATTGACATCGAAGGCAGGGGCGCCATCGACCCGCTCATGAGTAATGACACCACCTACGGCAGAGCCGTAAACCGCCGCATTGAATTGTATTTGTACGAATTAAGATAGATCTTATATACTGGGGGTTACCTCCCCCAATATTTCATAAGCTTGACCAAAAAAACCACCCTTCATGGGCCTTCAGCCAAAAGAAAAAAATCGCATCCTGAAAATGGAAAAGGGAGCCGAAGCTCCCTTCCAATCCGTTCTGTTGCCAAGTGGATCAGGCTCCTAGCGGCCAAATTAGGCGGCTAATGCGTAACTTTCGTCATTTGCATTTAAGAGTTTTGCTTGATTTACGGTCATCGCCTACCGGCTGCCAGTCTTCCTATCTTTCCCTGTCGAAACCTTGGCGTCCCCATCAACAAGATACTATATTGCAAATATCCTATTGGTGGAGACGGCGGGACTCGAAC